>Ga0172371_10000325_pt1 | contig 71987 bp, 61 predicted proteins | sample Lak12m_FD_114543 | JGI IMG/M metagenome (GOLD analysis project Ga0172371, IMG submission 114543) | Freshwater microbial communities from Kabuno Bay, South-Kivu, Congo - kab_022012_12m | ecosystem: Environmental > Aquatic > Freshwater > Lake | place: Democratic Republic of the Congo: South-Kivu... | reverse complement strand
TTTACGCCTTATCGCCGATTATGGCGCCATCGGCGGCAAAACCGTGCTAAAACCAACTGATGAAAAAGACAATAAAGGGCAAAGCAAGAATGAACAGGCACAACATAAAGACTATGGGATAATAAAAAGTGCTAAGCCTATCATAATGAATGAAGATTCAAATGTGCAGGAATATGTGAGACAGCACAAATGGATAAAACCGAAACAAAAAAGATTCATTTGGGCATCCCTGCAAAACTTCATTTTAAAAAAGATATTAGAATGAAAGGAGTGACAATGAACCACGATTATTATGCGGATATCTGGACGGAAACGAGAGAGTTAAGTGAACAATATAATAATGATATTAGTAAGTTAGAGAAAGAAAAAACAATCAATAAGCAAAATAAATCAAAAAAGAAGGAAATCGATGAGGAAATTAAAAAAAGAACAAGAAGACTTCTTAATGATATTAAAGGAAGTGTCCATAATGCTTCAAGTATTCTTGTTTCAGGTGTCATTGATAAAATGACAACTTGGTGGAACGCTGATTTTCCCCGTAAGGAGAATGTCAAAAACCTATACATAGAAGCTGCAATGGAAATCGCGGAGAATGGTTTTGCTCTGCCTGATTGTCTGAAACAGAAAACTCCATACAAATGGCTGTCTGATTGGTTTGGGCTGGAGGTTTCTTTTATTCTGACTTCACCCTGGTATGCCAAGGATGACCGAGTGTTTCATGTGTTGGATAATCCCGTGCGCAAGGAGCGAATTTTTGGCACGCCTTTCCTATCTGCCACCGCCTGGAAAGGGTTGCTGCGCCACTCTTGCCGAATGCAAGCAGGCTTGTTGAGCCATCTCCGCAAAGACCCCAAAATGAAAAACTGGGAAGATGATCCCTGGCTTATCCACCTCTTCGGTAACGAGAAGGGAGAAAGGAAGAAAGCGGGTGCTTTACTCTTTTTCCCCACCTGGTTCGACAAAATCGCTTTCGAGTTAATCAACCCCCACAGTCGGGAAACACGGGCGGGGACGAATCCCATCTTGTATGAAGTTGTGCCCGCCGGCACGCAGGGCAGGCTGCGCCTGCTCTATGCCCCCACGCCGGGGCAAGAGAAAAGGGACGAAGTCCAAGTTATCAATTTTATCGATCATTTCATAGACAGTATCGAAAACTTACTCACGCAATACGGCATCTCCGCCAAGCGCACCGTCGGTTGGGGCGCTGCGGAAATTAGCGGCTGGGCGATTTTCCCTAAAGATGAAAGCTCTAGTTTGCTAACAACGGCAAAGAAGGTCAAAGAAGAGTTAAAAAAACGATTTGCTTCACAGGAGGCGGCAAATGGATAATTTCAAGAAAACCCTGCAAGAGAATCGCCCCTTGCTCCTGGGATTAGAGGCAGTCGGCTGGCTGCATATGACGGGCAAAGCAAAGCGCGAATTTTTGCAAGAGCATGGCGGGCAAAAAACCGGCTATGATTACAAAACATGGTATAACAACAAGGAAAACCCTTCGTTTCCCTGGAACGATTTGCTCCAATGGATGCGCTCTGAACAATACGGGCTCCATGATAAGCTTCCCCACGAGCTTACGGATTTCCTCAGCAAGCATACTGAAAAAAGTGGGAAGTTGCTCGGCTTGCTTCAGGCGGGGCACGCTATGGCTTCGGGCATCGAGAAAAATGTGCCCAACGAAACAACCAAGTATCTTAATCAAGACATCACCCATATGTGGCTCTCTTCTTCCTTTGGCGCTCCGGAGCGGAATTTGCTGGCGGATCCCCCCAATTTGCTAAGCGCTGCTGGTTGGCAGAACCTGCTAGATAAAATTGAAAAGCTGCTTCGCGATCTCGTGGCACTTGCTGTTCCGCCTCCGCCGCATACAAGCGACGATATCGAAGGCTGGTGGCAATGGCGTGAAGAGGCGGTTGGTAAACTTCGAGACCATAATTATCAATCGGGTAATTGCTGGTGGCAATGGCGTGAAGAGGCGGTTGGTAAACAGGGCTGGCTGCGCCGTGTCTTCAGCAGCACCCTTGCCGAAACGAGACTTCCCAACAACGATGTTACCCTCTTCGACCAGTCCTATGTCGCCGCCGCGCTCTTCAAAAGTGCCGTTGCCGGGGCGCTGCTGGCAGGGAAGGACTTTCAGTGGGATAATAACATCAAACAAAGTACCCGCTGGCGGCTCTTGAGCGTGGGCATCGGTGCTAAACACTACGAGGCACGGGCGGTAAGAATTGGCGACTGGACGGGGGCATGGTTGGCGCTAAAGGGGTTTTTTGAACGGGTGCGCCGTTTCGTGGAGGTGGATTTGGCTATTGGCTCCCTGCTTTATGCCGATTCTCAAATGCTGGTCTTTTCCTTTCCGGGCGAGCAAAAAGACAAAAGTTGGGATCAAAAAATGATAAAAAGTTGGGAAACGGTATTGACTGAGGAAATAAATTGTTATGCCCACAGGCTCCACCTAGAAACGCCTCCTTATTGTAAAATCAGCGCCCCCTCCCGTTCCCTCGTTTTAATGACTAAAGAAATCGAAAAAGCGCGAGAGACGATGGCGGTGCCAATCTTCCGTACCTGGAGCGTGCCTGGGGCAAGTAAAGACGATATCGAAGAGCCAAGGGCAACGGGGCATGTCTGTCCGGTGTGCTTGGTGCGTTACAACGGCAATGCCTCTTCCAAAGAGCAGCCTTGTCGGATCTGCAAAGAGCGCCGCGAACGCCGCTTGGATTATTGGCTACAAGGCAAGCTTGGAACAGACACCCTCTGGATCAGCGAATTGGCGGATGCCCACGACCGCGTGGCACTGCTGACGATGAGTTTGGATATTGAGGAATGGCTTACGGGTGCCCGTCTGGACTCCCTAAGAGCACAGGCAATTGCGGAGTGGCGGAAAAACAACACGGTATTATCTAACTTTTGGGACAATAACACAGAAAAAATGGAAAATCCGATTAACACAAAAAAGTCATTTATCAGCCTTCAAGAGGAAATAGAAAAGAAATTGGATAAGGAGTTCGAGCCGAAAGACTTATTCCTTGCCAACCTCCAAGAAGGTTACAGGTATGGAAAAGACTGGAAAAGTTATTTTTCTTTGATTGTGGAGGACCGCGTTCCCGAAAGGCAGCCTCAGTGGAAGGAGGATGATTTTAATCACAACGCCCGCTGGCTTGCCCATCAATTCTTCCGCAAGCTCGCCTCGCCGGGACGTATCTATCGCTTTCAACGGCAAGCGGAAGGGTTTTTCCATGACCTCCTCACTAGCTTTAGGGAAATCTCCTCTGCCCACCCCAACCGTTGGCGCACCCGTCGTTTGCTCATAAAGGGCAATGGTGGAGGCTGGCAAAACAGGCAGAGCTATGCCGGGCACTACAAGGGCGCCCCGCTGGAATTACTGTATCGGGAAGAAACTACCGATTTTATCACCATCTGCAATCTGGCGCGCCTGCTTGAAGCTAACGAGGGTGCAAATGATCTGAAAAAGGAGCCAACAAGAGAAAATATCATCAAGCTGCGTGCCTCCGATGTTGATTACAGGGGCAATCAGCAAGAGTTGTCGCTTACCATAACAACTATAACAGAGGAAAAAGATACGGGCGAATTGGGGGCTTATCATCCTCTCATTCACTTGGAGGTTTCCCCCCAGCGCTTCCGCGTGCTGCTACCGCTCGAAGCCGCATCGGAGTGTGTGGATAAGGCGCTACAAGCCTGGGATGAGCAATTTGCTGGGGTTTGGGACCGCCTGCCGCTGCGCATCGGGGTGGTGGCATTTTCTAGAAAGACGCCCTTTCAGGTGGTGATAGAAACAGCAAGAAACATCGAGACGGAACTCTACCGTAGCAATCAAGAGGCAGAGTATTGGTGTGTAAAGGACAGCGAAACACGCCAAGGAATTACGAAGATCGCTCTCGAAGCGGTTAAAGGCAAAGGCAAGATGCTTCGCAGTATCCCCACCAGGTTACCCGATGGGCGCGAGGATGTCTTTTATCCCTACTTGGCTCTTACCGATAATGAAGTCCGCTTCCCGTTGGACTTTCGCCATCCCGAAGGGCAGGTTTATCGCCAGGCCAAGGAGTTACAAAAAGGGGATAAGATTCGTGTCTATCCCGCACGCATCGTCACGCTCTTTCTGGATGGTTCCTCGGAGCGCTTCGAGGGGGTAGCAAAATGGGAACATCGGCTTGCCGAATGGCAGGATATGCGCGCGCTCTGGCAAATGCTGGAGCACCTGGCACCTAGCCAAAGCGCCCTGCGGGGGCTCTGGGCGGATCTCAGCCAACATCGGGAGGCTTGGCAGGATGGAGAAAGAGAGTGGCTAAAGGGGGGTAAGGAAGGATGGTTGGCACTAGCGCGGGCGATGTTTGCCCATCGCTTAGGTGCGCGAGGTGCTGATCTTGCCACTTTGGAGGAAGCGGCAAGTAGCGGTCTATGGGACTGGTGTCTGGAGTGGCATCTTAGCATCTTGAAAAAGCAAGTTTCGGGAGGGAATAACGATGGAAGGGAATAACGAGACAACGAAGGGCATCCCTGTATCCGACAAAAATGGGGAAACAGGGGGTAAAAAAAGCAGTTATGAATCCTCTCTTTTCGTGGCGCTAACGCTGGATCCTATTCATGTAGGCGCCGGTGGTGGCAGGCTAGGAAGGGTGGATAACGAGATTGTCCGCGATCCGGCAACCAGGTTGCCGAAAATTCCGGGATCGAGTTTAGCGGGGGTGATGCGCGCTTATGTGGCGATGGCAAAGGGCAAATACCCCGCTTGTGCGGGATTGGGGCAGGCAATTACCAAGGGAGCAATGGAACACTGTCGTGAAAAAGATTGCCCTGTTTGCTCCGTCTTTGGTTATGCCAAAGGAGGAGAGGGTGGTTTTGCCGGTCTGGTCGGCTTTAGCGATATGCAGATTTTACTCTTTCCTGTGGCATCGCAACAGGGACCGCAGTGGCTCACTTCGCCGCTGGCGCTCCGACTGCTCCTGGAAGCCGAGGATCGGGAAGGTAAACGGGAAGAGGAGGATAAGAGAGGCACACTCCAGCCAACGGGAGCGCCACTAGTTCTTGCTGATTATGCCAATAAGGAAGCGCTTTATCTTAAGGAAGAAGGCATAAAAGGTCTAAACCTCGGCTGGCTTTTTCTGCCGGTAGAAAAAAATAAACACTACGACACATTAGTTGCCATGCTTGGCAAAAGGGGAGTGCCAGAATACATCACGGGTAAATTGGGTGTCGTTTCCGACAAGCTCTTTAGTTATATCGTCAATAGCAATCTGGAGGTGCGCACCTCGGTCGCCATCAGCCCTGCCACCGGTGCCGCCGAGGACAAAGCCCTGTTTACTTATGAAGCGCTGCCCCGCGGCACGCTGCTCGTCTGGGAGGAAATCTATCGTAATCCAGAGCATTTTCGAGTTGGTGGTGCAAAGGGAAAAGGAGGGGAGAAAGTAGAAGTGGTCAAATCGCCACAAGAAGTTGGCGAGATGGTTGCCTTGGCTCATCCCTATCTAGAGTATCTGGGTATCGGTGGCATGGGCACCAGGGGGATGGGACGCCTCAAGGTGCTCGATGCGCAAAGCGCCGTTAACGGACAGGAAAAGAAGGAGGAGGTGCAGCCATGAGCAATATTGAGAACCTCGACCTTGCCTGTGCCCAGGTGGGCGCGGCGATAGCGATAGCGAAGCAATCATCCCCAGAAGAGGAGATAGAAAAGCTGATTCAAGGCGCTCTTGCCGTTTTGGAAGGGCAGGGTGTTTATGCACTCTTTCTTTTTCTGCTGGCGAAGAATAGTTCTGTGGCTAAGCAAATTATCCAAAAACTCAAAGCACTCTTGAAAGGAACACCACAACAATCGCCTCTACTCCTCTCTGATGAGGAAGATGTGCTTGCTGCCATCAGCGATGCAAACGCCGGTATTACCCATGATCTCGACAAGCTTCTCTTGGCACATGATTTATTGCGGCAGGCACTCACCTATGCCCGCTACCATGCCAAGGTGGACGATAAAAAACTGGCAAACGACAAGAAGGAGGAGAGATGAACTGGTATCTCTATCGATGGATTTGGCGCCTCGAATCCCCTCTCTTTGTAGGAATGCCGCCTGCGGGGAGCCTGAACCGTTGCCGCCTTTATCTGCCGGCACGGGCGATGCATGGGGCAACTACGGCGGAATTGGCACGGCGCCCTCACTGTGAGGGGAAGAGCGGAAACAACGAAGGTCCTGATTATGGAAAATTTGGCAAAGAAATTGGGGAAAATTGCCGTTTTACCTATTTTTACCCGGCGAAGAAAAAGGACGATAACTTTTGGGTCTATTTACCGCAATACATAACGGCAGAAGAGGCAAAACAAAATAGCAAACTAGAGACAGCAAATGGGTTGCAATGGGTTTGTCGAGACGAGCAAGGCAACCAAGAAAAACCTTTAGCGGAACGCGAATTCAAAAGTTTGCTGCTGGCTTCTCTTGCCAGCACGGCAATTGACTCGATAACGGATTGTGCTGAAGAAGCCACCCTCAGGGAAAGGGAATGCCTCAACCCCTTTTGGCGCAAGCAGAGCGAGGATGAAGAAATAAAAGAGGTATATCTGCTTGGGTATGTTTTTCTAAAGAGGAACGGATTTTCGAAGAAATTGCCGGAACTAGAAACCCTCTTTGTCGGCGGAGATACCCGTTATGGGCTTGGGAAGATGTGCTGTGAGGCATGGCAGGATATGCCAGCAACGAACCCGCTAGTTTTTGGGAAAAGCGTGTCTTTGGTAGGCGAACATCCCACAATACGCAGTAAAATCGTTTGGGGGCACGCCCATCCCTGCGGGGCGGGGGAATCTTGTATGCGCGGGGCAAGGGAAGTTTTGGGTGGCTGGGATATAGATGTATTACGAGAAGATTCGCCTTCCTGGGCGCCTGGTTCATTCTTAGAGCGGGAAAAAAGTGAGGCAGGGCAAGATAAGGAAGAGGCAAACTGGCTAATAGACACTTATGGAAAGTGGATAGGCGCAAAAGAGGGCATTTGCTGCTGATGCCAAAACTATAGGATTGGCAGGGTGTTTTGCAAGAAGAGAAGGGTAGCAAATTAGCGTTTTCAATCTCCAAGGGGGGAGAAAGGGGTTATGCCCAACACAACTTCAGAAGAACAAATAAAACGCTATCTTACCGGGTGTGAGGATGAAAACATCGAGTTTAAAAGAGCCCAAAACAGTTTTAGCAAGGATAAAGATTTACCTGACTATTGTGCAGCTTTGGCAAACGAAGGTGGTGGCAAATTGATATTAGGTGTTGATGACAACAAAAATGTTGTTGGAACAAAGGCTTTTACAGGCAGCCACAAGGAGATCGCCAATCGTCTTCTTTCCGGGATGAGCATCCGTGTTGATACAGAAGAAAATTTTTACGAGAATAAACGCATCCTAATTTTTCATATCCCTCCCCGTCCACGAGGTGGTCTCATTAAATCTTATGGAAAATATAAATATCCAATGCGGACGGGGAGTTCTCTGACTGAAATGACTCAAGGAAAAATCAAAGAAATTTTGACTGAAACAGAAAATGATTTTTCTAGTCAAATAGTTCCGGGATTAACTGCATCGGATATAGATAGAAGATCTGTGGATATTTTTCAGCAAAGACGGCGGCAAAGACAGGAAAACAAGTCTGTGGATAAATACGATATAATAAAGGTGTTACACGATATTGGGGCGGTAACAGAAAAAGGTGTCACCTACGCAAGTCTAATCCTTTTTGGTAAAGAAGAAAAAATAAGAGAACACCTTCCTTGCAGTGAAATTTGTTTCGAATGGAGACAAGAAAACAATAAGATAAGACATGACTACCGACAAGATTGGCGTGCCCCCTTTTTTTTGATCATGGATGAAGTTTGGCAAGCAATTAATGCCCGCAATATCAGATTTCCCTATCAAGAAGGATTGGTGCAGAGGGATATAAAGGCATTTAATGAAACAACAATTCGAGAAGCATTGCTCAACGCCGTTACTCATCGCGATTATCGTATTCAATCTTCGTCAATTTTTATCAAAGTTTCGCCGCAAATATTTTCGATCACTAGCCCGGGAGGATTTCCCACTGGAGTTACACCCCAGAATATTTTACATCAACATGCCTGGCGTAATCGCCTAATTGCAGAGATATTCCAGTTTGCGGGTTTAATTGAGCGTTCAGGGCAGGGTATGGATACTATTTACCTCAATACTATTAAAGAAGGAAAAGGATTGCCAAATTTTGAAGGAAGCGACGATTATCAGGTGTGCCTTTCCATTCCCTGTCAGGTGGAAGATTTCCGTTTTGTTGCTTTGCTTGCCAAAATAATCGACGAAACGAAGGAATGCCTTTCAGTGGAAGAGATGATGGAACTGGAGCTTGTGCGCAAAGGAAAGAAAATAACGAATCTAGCATTCAAGGATAGATTTTTAGAGATGGGCATTATCGAAAAAATTGGCAAAACAAAGGGAACTATTTACATTCTAGCACAAGATTGGCACCAACGGATTGGACAAGAAGAAATACAAACTCGGATTGTAGGAATAAGGCGCAAAAAAAATAAAGACCTAATCATTGAACATTTGAAAAAGAATCAAAGCGGGGCAACGAACAAGGATTTTCAGGAGATCCTGGGGTTCAAGCAAAACACAGTTGCCAATATGTTAAGGGAACTTCAACGGGAGGGGAAGGTGTGTTTTGTTGGTTCAAGGAAGAACGGGAAATGGTTCTTGCAAGTTGGGTAAAGCAATACAACAAGGGAAAACTTTGAAAAAAGTAGCAAAGACATAATAACTACGCAATAGAAGCGGGAAAACATAGAGAATAAGGCAACTTACGGTTGGGAAAAACGGTTAAAAAAAACGGTTAAAAAAACTAAATATATAATAACTACGCAATAGAAGCGGGAAAACATAGAGAATAAAGCAACTTACGGTTGGGAAAATAATAAAAAAAATAATAAAAAACCCATAAAAAATGGGGAACAAAGCCAAAACCTAGTTAACTAGGCAATCCACGGTGTAGCTTGTCTTTCTTGTCTCTAGCCGAATAGCTCTTCCTCGATGCGCAGGAGTTGGTTGTATTTGGCGATGCGTTCCGAGCGGGAGAGCGAACCCGTTTTGATCTGCCCCGCGTTGGTGGCAACGGCAAAATCCGCTATAAAGGTGTCTTCCGTTTCCCCGGAGCGATGGGAGATGACAGTTGCATAACCTGCCGTTTTGGCTAGCTGCATGGTTTCCAGCGTTTCGGTGATGGTGCCGATTTGGTTGAGCTTGATTAAAATGGCGTTGGCAACACCTTTGTTTATGCCCTCTTGTAGCAGCTTGGTGTTGGTAACGAAAATATCGTCGCCGACTATTTGTACTTTGCTACCTAAGCGCCTGGTGAGCAGCTCCCATCCCTCCCAATCGTTTTCCGCCAAGCCATCTTCCAAAGAGATTATGGGATATTTCCCCACCAGCGCTTCGTAGTAGTCAACCATTTCACTGGCGCTCTTTTGTGGTTTTTTCTCTGCGGTGAGGTGGTATTTACCTTGGGCATAGAAGGAGGAAGCCGCCGCATCGAGGGCGATGGCAACCTCTTTACCCGCCTCGTAGCCCGCCTTGCTAATGGCGTTGACGATGAGAGAAAGCGCCTCTTCGGTGGAGGCAAGGTTAGGGGCAAAGCCGCCTTCATCGCCAACGGTGGAGGCAAGGTTAGGGGCAAAGCCGCCTTCATCGCCAACGGCGGTGTTATAACCTTGCGTCTGGAGAAGCCCCTTGAGGGAGTGGAACACCTCCGCCATCATGCGTAAACCTTCTTTGAAAGAGGAAGCCCCAACGGGCACGATCATGAACTCTTGAATATCCACATTGTTGTTGGCATGTTGTCCACCGTTGATGATGTTTGCCATAGGCTTCGGCAGTGTCCAGGCGCCTACACCACCGAGATAGCGATACAGAGGGATGTCAAGGCAATTGGCAGCAGCGCGGGCACTGGCAAGAGAGACCGCCAAAATCGCGTTGGCACCAAGATTCCCCTTGTTGGGGGTGCCGTCCATCTTTATCATCTTCTCATCCAGAAGGCGCTGCTTGGAGGCATCGCAGCCAATCAATGCTGGGGCGATGCGCTCTTTGATGTTGGCAATTGCTTTGGTAACCCCCTTGCCGCCATAGCGGTGGCGGTCATTATCGCGCAATTCCAGACTCTCTTTTTCGCCGGTGGAAGCACCCGAAGGGACCGCCGCCCTGCCTAAAGCGCCAGATGATAACAGAACATCCACCTCGACGGTGGGGTTCCCGCGTGAATCCAATATCTCCCGTGCGTTTATTTCGATAATTTCCATCATAATGAGACCACCTCTAAATAGATTTAGGTTATTAGTCCGGCAACTAAACATAATAAATTTTACTATCTTACAACACGGAACCTATATGAAAAAATTTTCCCTGTCCTTTCGAGCGCAGCGAAAAATCTTTGTTTTTGTTGCCCTCCGTTAAAGGCTACAATGCCATAGCGATGTTGGCAAGCAGCAAGTGGTTGCCTCTAGGCAAAGGGAGTTGTCCTGTGAAATTTTGTCCTATTGGCTTTCGAGCAGACTTGCTTTGGCGGATTCCCGTTTGTGTCGGTAAGGCGAAAAAGGACGAGAAAGCAAAATCTGGTAAAGTAAAGGAGAGACATTCCTAAACATTTTCAAATGCACAATCACTATGATGGGGGAGCCACAAAGCCTTGACAAACATTTTCGATTGTAGGCAGTGGCGCCGCACTACAACAGCGGCTAGCGAAGCGTTAGCGCTGAATAAGGAGATAAATATAATGAACGATTCAGATGGCAGTAGATGTTGTCAACATAAGAATCGTCCAAGCCGTAAAGAGAACAAAGAACATTTGCGAAAGTGGTGTTCGCCGAGAGTCCCAGCGCGAGTAATCAAGTCCCTACAATAATCATAGGCTCTTTTTCGCCCCCGGCTTTCGGAACATCGCGAAGCAGACGGGGGTGGATACAGTGACAGCCGATACTCTTCTTTTTTCCTCATATCTTCAAGAAAAGGTGCAAGCAGGAGATCATAAAGCGTTAGCAAGCTTTTGCACTTCAAGGCATCCTGCCTCTGTTGCGGAAGCGCTCTCTTTCCTTACCCCCGAAGAAGCCTGGGCGGTATTCAAACACACCGCCGCTCCGCTCCGTGTGGAAATTTTTAGCCGCCTTCCCGAAGATTTGCAAATAGGCATCGTTACGGTGCTCAGGCGCTTCGAGGTTGCCGAGCTTCTCTCGGATATGCCGCCCGATGATCGCGCAGATTTGTTCAAACAACTCCCCGATGATCTCCGCGAAGCGGTGCTACCCGCTTTGGCGCAAGCGGAAAGGGAAGATATCCGCCGCTTGAGCGCCCATGAAGAGGGCACGGCTGGCGCGGTTATGACCTCCGACTATGCAACTTTAGCCCCCAACATGACGGCGATGGAGGCAATCGAACACTTGCGCGAGATAGCCCCGGATACGGAGACCATCTATTATGCCTATGTGGTTGATGGAGAGCGAAGACTTTTGGGATTTGTTTCACTAAAAGATTTGATTGTTGCCCGCCGCGATGTTCTGGTTAGTGATATAATGAACCGTGTGGTGATCTTCGTGCGGGTCGATGATGACCAAGAAGACGCGGCGCGGGCGATTCAAAAATATGACATCCTCGCTTTGCCGGTCATCAATAGCGATGATGCCCTGGTGGGAATCATTACCCACGATGATGCAATGGACATCATCACCCAAGAGCACACCGAAGATATGGAAAGGTTTATGGCAATCACCAGCGCCTCGGAGAGCGGTGGTTACATGAAAATATCTTCTTGGTCGTTCTTCAAAAGGAGGGTGCGTTGGGATATAGCTTTAGCAGGGCTGGGACTGATTTCCGGTGTAATCCTTGCGGGCTTCGAGGACACCCTAACAAATCTCATCTTGCTTGCCATATATCTGCCGATGATTGCGAGTATGGGCGGCAATGTCGGGGGGCAAGCGGCAACTTTGGTCATTCGTGCGATGGCTTTGGGGGAAGTGAAGGTAAAAGCAAGTGACTGCCTGCAGGTGCTTTGGAAAGAATGTAAAGTGGGCATTTTGCTCGCCGTGGTCATGGGATTGCTCGCCTGGTTAAAAGTGGTGTTTTTATCATGGAATACGGCGGATTTGGTTTTTCCTCTGGAGAAGGTCGGCTTGGTTGTTGCCCTTGCGCTTGGTTTACAGGTAATTAGCGCTAACATCGTGGGGGCACTCTTGCCGATGGTGGCGGCAAATCTCAAGATTGACCCGGCGGTGGTTGCAAGCCCCATGCTAGCGAGCATTGTCGATATGTCGGGGATAATCATCTATTTTACAACGGCAAAATGGATTCTAGGGCTTTGAAGGCAGCGCCTTGTTTTCGATGGGAAAGAGCGAGAGAGAAGGGGAAAAAAGGGACCCTTGCCGTTGTCTCGATGGTCTAGATGATATCGATGGTCGGAGGCTCTCCTCACAATGATGACAATAGAAACCTTTCCCCAACGCCTAAGCGAGCACATAAGCGTGCTCGGCAACCGATTTTTCCTACTATACCTGATACAAGGCAGCGAGCGTTCGGCACTTTTCGAGGTGGGTGTGGCGCCTATTGCCTCAACAATCCTTGCGCAACTAGAAGTGCTCGAAATAGCGCCCGATTATCTGATAGTTTCCCACCCCCATACCGACCACATAACGGCACTGCCTTTGCTTTCCTCGCGTTTTCCCCGTGCGAAAGTCATTTGTGGCGCTAAAGCGCAAAGTTTTCTGGCAAAGCAGCAAAGCGCACAAACATTTGCAAGGGCGGATGAGCACGCTGTTTCTTTTTTGCAAAAACAAGGTGTTCCTGTTTCTTCCCTCAAAGGGGCTAGCCTTGCCAATCTTCAAGGGGCACATGTCGTTGGCGATGAGGAGTCTCTTGCTCTCGGCGGCATCACGATACAAATCAAGATGGTCGAGGGTCATGCACCGGGTAGTCTCCTCGCTTATATTCCCGAAGATGACGCCTTGCTTACTTCCGATTCCCTCGGCTTTCCCTATTCTAATAATGCCACTTTCTTCCCGCTCTTCTTCACAGGCTTTAACAATTATATCAACACTATAGAAAAAATAGCCGCTTTTGATGCCTCACTTCTGGGTTTGGGGCATGGCTTTGTTGCAACAGGGGAGAGAGTTGCAGAGACCATAACAACGGCGCTTGCTTGTGCCACTTCTCTAAAGCAACTAATCACCTCTTGGCGCGAAAAATTCCCATTGACCGAGCAGGTGCTTCTTGAGAAATACTACAAGGACGATTTGTTACTTTATCCACCGACAACAATTCGGGTCTGTTGTGAGATTTTGCTGCGTAGGAGTAGGGAGTAATGAGGCAAACAAACGGGGGAAGGATTTGTCTGTTAGCCGCGCTGCTTGGTGCTTGTTTGCTTTTTTCCCGCCTCGGTGTCGCCCTTTGTGCTGTCAACGACACCAATGGGGAAGTCTATAGAGCTTTGAAAGCCACCATCAAAAGCGTGGAAAGAAAAGGCGCAAAGGTAGGCTTTCTCTTGATGGATATGGAGACGGGAAAGGCGATTTATTCCCACAAAGCCGAGAAGTCCCTGGTGCCAGCGAGCACGATGAAACTCCTCACTTCAGCGGCGATATTGCACTATCTGGGACCTGATTTTAGGTTTTCTACCAAGTTTTTTGCCAAAACGGGAGTCGATAGAAACGGGGTTGTTGCTTCTGATTTATATATCGTTGGCGAGGGCGACCCCTTGTTGCTCGAAGAGGAGTTACTCGATTTGGCGAGGCAACTATATGCAAAAGGGGTGCGGCGAATCGACGGGGACATCGTTATCGATAACAGTTATTTCGAGGGAGAAAAGAACATCTGGGGATGGAAACGAAAAACGGATTTTAGTTGCTCCGAGCCGCTCATCGGGGCAACCTCCGTTAATTTCAACATCCTTTATATACAAATTAAGCCCCCTTTTATAGTTGGGGAAAAGCCTTTGCTAGATATAACCCCCTATGAGCTTGTTTATCGTTTGGTTAACAATATTATTGTCATGCCCGGTGTACCAACGAATATAGAGCTAACCCTAGCCAACGACACCTTGACCGTTGCTGGTGTTATCAACGCTAGAGAAAGAAATACTATTACAAGGTGCATAAACATCCAAAATTCGGATTTGTTTGCCGGGCTAACCATTGCGGAGTATCTAAAAAAAGTGGGAATAACAATTGGCGGCAAGGTAACCACGGGGGAACGCCCGCCCGATTTTTACAGGCTCATCCTAGAGTGGCAAGGGAAGACTATATCGGCAATCATTTCCCCTATGAACAAAAGATCTAACAACTTTATGGCGGAGCAGCTCTTTAAAGCGCTAGGAGCAAAACTTTTTGGTGCCCCCGGCACCTGGGAAAAGGGGAGCGCGGCTATCGAAAAATTCCTAGATCAGGAATTGGGAAGAAAAACTGGTTACAGAATAATCAACGGTTCCGGGCTAAGCAGGGAAAGCCTTTTGAGCGCGGGCTTACTGGTCGATTTACTGCACTATACCTGGAAAAATCACATCTATGCCCATGCCCTCATTCCCTCTCTGCCTTTGATGGGTGTGGATGGAACATTGAAGAAAATGAACAGCAATAGCCATCTTTTGGAACGGGTATATGCTAAAACGGGCTCTCTGGATAATGTGCATACACTTGCCGGTTATTTGCTAACCAATGAAAACAGAACTCTCGCCTTTGCGCTCTTGATAAATCAGCGCCCTTCTGCTCCCATAAATTTTCAACAAACTGCCGAGAGGATATTGGTTTCGGCAACACAGGTGGTTATCGCTAATGAAGATTAAGAAGAAAACGGACACGGGCAAGATAGGCATAATTGTCGGAACACTTTTCGACAGCGAGAAGTTCCTTGGCAAGTTGCGCAAAATGATTATCGTGAGCAAGCATGGCTTTGCTTCTCCCATTTATACCAGAGGAAACTTGGTGCTTATGCTGCGCCATAAAAGCCCGGGCGGTGGTTACCGTCTTCCTCATTGCATCAACTATCCAGCTAACATTGCCGCTTTCCGCAAGCTCGGTGTGCAAGAGGTTGTTGCCGTTGCCTCTTCCGGCTCTCTGAAAAAAAATATTCCCCCCGATTCCCTGGTTATCCCCTCTGATTTCTTATCCCTTTACCCTCTGCCAACAGCGATTACCAAAGCCCCCCGCCACCCTACCCCCCGCTTCGATACCGCGGTTCGCCAAAGGCTTGTGGCGGCGACAATAGCCGCTGGTTATGATTTTTTCGATGGCGGTGTTTATTGGCAAACCCCCGGCCCCCGTCTCGAAACACGGGCGGAAATTACCGCAATGAGTTCATTTGTCGATATTGTGGGTATGACCATCGCTGCTGAGGCAACGCTTTGCGCGGAGATGAATCTTCCTTATGCGGTAATTTGCTCGGTGGATAACTATGCCCACGGCATTGAGGGGAAACCCCTAGACGCCCAAGATATAGCAAGCAGTGCTCGGCGCAACTCCGCCAAGATAATTGCGATATTAAAGCAATATCTGGCAAATTTTTTATCTTGAGGTTTTGTGGCAAGGCGACAAGTTAAACTGGTCGCTGGTAAGGAAGGCATTCCGCTTAGAGCTTATTTTACAAAATTCTGTACCACCCCACCCGTGTCCTTTCCTTGTGTGAGGGCAAGAGGCACTAGGGTTCCTTTTCCCATAATGCCGCCGCGCTGGCAAAAAAAGCCTCTTTATCGGTGGCGGCTATCCATTTTAAGGGCTGCTGGGTTTTGAACCAGTTGAGTTGACGCTTGGCGTAGCGTTTAGTTTCACGCTTGATTGCTTCCCCCGCCGCCGCTAGCGATATTTCCCCTTGCAAGTGGGCGATAATCTGTTTGTAGCCCACCGCACGCAGCGGTTTCAATTCTGGGGAATACCCCCGCGCTAGAATCGCGTTCGTTTCGGCGAGCAAGCCGTCTTGCAACATCTTCTCTACCCGTTGCTCGATTTTTGTGAACAGCTCTTCCGGTGGCAGAGCGATTCCTAACACCAGTGCCGGATATTGAGGCTGCGCGAAGCGATGTAGCGCGTGAATGCCGACAATCGATTTTCCCGTAATCTCGATGCTTTCCAGTGCTCTAACGATTCGGGGAAGATCGTTGGGGGTTATCTTGCCCGCTGCTGCCGCATCTTTTGCCGATAAGAGTTCATGCAAATACGGTGTGCCGAAACGCTTTGCCAACAGCCGATAGTGTTGGCGCTGGGATTCGGCAGCGGGGACATCGGCTAAACCGTATAGCAGGGCTTTGATATAAAGCCCTGCCCCACCGGCTACTATTATCCTTTTGCGACGAGCGGTAATATCCATAATTGCTTGTGCCGCGAGAGAAGCATAGCGGGCAGCGCTGAAATCCTCGTCTATCTCCAAACAATCGATAAGGTGATGCCGCGCCATTTTTTGTTCTTCCAAAGTCGGCTTTGCCGTGCCGATATTAAGATGTCGATAAACCTGCAAGGAATCGGCGCTGATGATCTCGGCATCGAAGCGCTGGGCAATGGCAATTGCCAGCTTCGTTTTCCCGCTGGCGGTGGCACCAGCGATGACGAGCAAGGGCGGAGTGGCAGCGGCGACTATCATGTTTGTAATTACCATGGCAGGGCTTCTTGGTTCGACAAACGAACCATCTTTGCATTTATTTCATTTGCGTTTGAACATTTTTTCCAGCTCCGGGAGGTTCACCCGGACCATGAGGGGCCTACCATGGGGACAAGTGGGCATCCCGGCGAGCTTTTCGATACGCAAGAGCAACCCCCTTGCCTCCTTTTCCGAGAGGGCTTGCCGTGCCTTGACAGCGGCACTGCAAGCAAGGCGCGTGAGTAACTTTTCCTGACTCTCGTCGATATTGGGGATTCCCGGCTCTCCCACAAGGGTGTCGAGGAGATCAGCGAGCAAGAGGTGCGGCGATATTGCTGCCAAAGCGCGCGGTGTGCCTTTGATAATAACGGTGTTTGTTCCGAAAGGCTCGATGAGAAAACCAAGCGCCGTTAGAGACTCCTGTATCGTTGCCAAAACGGTCGCTTCTTGAGAAGACAATGTTATGACTTCAGGGATTATCAGCTCTTGAATGCCCACTTTGCCCGAAGTAAAATCGGCTTTCAACTCTTCGAAGAGGAGGCGCTCATGGGCGGCGTGCTGATCGACGATGAGCAATCCCCCTTCTTCTTCGAAAAGCAGATAGGTCGCTTGGATTGCCCCCAAATAGCGCAGTTCATTGATAGGGGGTAAGAGCGGAATGCTCTCCTTATCCTTGGGGAAGAAGCTCTCTTCTAACGAGGGTGATGAGGAAAAGGGGGCATTTGCTGAAGCCTCCTTGTTGCTCGCAAAGGGGTATTGTGAGGGGTCTCCCATCTTTGTATAGGTAAAGCCCGCCCTCGTTTCGCTGAGGGGAAGAAGCGTTGTGCCAGATTGCTGAGCATAAGAAACCGCATAACGACGAAGCGCTTCTTCCACCCGCTTTTTATATTCCACCGTTTCTGTAATCCGTTTCTCCTCTTGTTCACCCTCTCGCGGGGATAGGGAAAGTGCCCGGGTGAGTGCCGTCGTAACAACATCATAAACGGCACGGGGATGACGGAAACGCACTTCTAGTTTGGAGGGATGGACATTGACATCGATTTCCGCAGGGTCGATGTGGAGAAAAAGTAAGGCAAAGGGATAGCGCCGAGCTTCGAGAAGACGGCGATAAACGCCACTAACCGCATGGCTAATCAAATAGTCTTTGACAAACCTGTTATTGACAAAAAGATGGATGTTACGGGAGTTTGCCGCGCTTTTAGGGGGCAACGAAGTAAGTCCGACAACCCTTATACCCTCTATTTTACTGCTTACGGGAGCCATTGTTTCCGTAAAGGAGGCACCGAAAACGGAGCTTGCGCGAGAAGCAATATCGACGCAGGAGGGGAAAAAGGCAACCTCCTTACCGTTGTTGTTGACTTGTATCCGAACGGTAGGGACGGCAATGGCGATCCTGGCAATCGCTTCCAAAGAAAGAGCCAATTCTCCTGCAGCCGGTTTGAGGAATTTTTTGCGAACAGGCAAGGCATCGAAGATGCCACTGACAGTAACCGTTGTTCCGGCAGGGGCGCCACAAGGTTCTGGTGGGGAAATTTTGCCATTATCGGCAACGATGCGTGCCGCGGCGAGAGCTGGGGCGGGTTTACTTACAATTTCTACATGGGCTATGGCAGCGATGCTTGCGAGAGCCTCGCCGCGGAAACCAAAGGAATGGATATGATAAATGTCCTCGAAAGAGGCTATTTTACTGGTGGCATGGCGTGCCAGCGCCAAAGGTAGATCCGCCGCCGCAATGCCTATACCGTTGTCGGATACCTTGAGTGAGTGGCAGCCTCCATCCTCCATTGCGATGCTTATCTGGTTGGCACCCGCATCGAGGGCATTTTCTAGTAACTCCTTTATGACGGACGCGGGTCTTTCTATTACCTCGCCCGCGGCGATGCGACTTACAGTTTCTGAAGATAGTTTGCTTATCGCTGCCACCACTTTCCCTCCCTTTATCTAGCTTCCTTGGTAAAGCGCCCAGAGAACGATATAAACTATACCGGGCAACAACGAACCGAGCCTGATTTTGGCGATTTCCAAAAGGTTGATGCCCACGGCAACGATTAAAATACCCCCCATTGTGCTAATTGCACTTGTTACCTGTGCCGTGCTTAAAAACTCCAGGTGTGCCGCCGCGAGGCTGATTGCCCCCTGGAAGAGGAAGACGGAGATAGCGGCGAACGCCACCCCGATACCGAAGGCGGAAGCAAGGGCGATGGAAGCGGAAAAATCCAACAGGGATTTGAGGTAAAGCACGGTTGGTGGTTTGCCGAGTCCATCTTCGATGGCGCCGATAATGGACATTGCGCCCAAGAGATAGAGAAACGAAGCGGAAACGAAGCCAACAACGAAGGTAGAGGAACGCGAGTATGCCAGATTTTTTAGCCTCTCACCGAGGGCGGAAATGCCTTCTTCGATTTTTAGAACCTCGCCCGTTATTGTTCCCAGCAACAAGGCGCCCACTATGGGGAGCAAATCATCTGCCCGAAGTGCCATCTGCATTCCAATGACGAGAGTTGCCAAGCCCAGTGTGTTGGTGATGGTCTTTTGGAGAGTGCTCGTTACAAACCTTCCCAAGGCGATGCCAATCAGAGCACCCACCACGATAGCCAATGTATTGACGATGGTTCCTTGCATCCGGTAGTTACCTCTAAGTGCTAGAAAGCTCTTATATTTTATAAGAATATGAAAGATGCTACACAAAAGGACCTGTTTGTGCCACCCCAAACAATTGATGCCGTTAGGCAAATCCTAATGGCTTTTTCCAACCTTTTCATATTTCCCCCCTATACCCTGAGACCTTTGAACAACTAAGTATTTAGCATTCTTGGCTTGCTCATCAAGCTGTCAATGTATTGATTATATTGGATTCCCGCGCTCAAGGGAATGACGCATTGGTGAGCTTGTTATATTATGCAAAGCTCTTATCCTATATCATCCTATATCCGGCACCTTTTCCCTTGAGTAGCCTTTCAAAAAACGCTACGCGCACCCTCCCTGAATAAAACAAATGGAAAGAGGAAGAAATCCTATGGAACTAAGAAAGTCTCTGCGAGTTATAGAAGACTATAAACAAGCAAGCCCGCACTATGTTGATCTTTTGAATATCCTTAGTACTATCTTGGTCTTACGAGAGCAATTTTTGATTGATTTGCAAGAAGATGTTTTTATCATCGATGAGAAATATATAAAAGCCAAGCTAGAGGGAGGGATGCCTCTGGTTGATATGAGCCAAAATATAAATCTGGAATTTCCCGAAAAGTATTTTCGGGCACTTTTGGAGTCTCTAAAGGAGAAATTCCCTGAAGAGATGAAGTTTTTTAACGAGTGTATCGATGAAAAATTCACCTATCGAGAGCTTCTTGTTGCTTATAAGATGATCAAGGCGGGAAAAGATGATGACTCCTTGTCGCCTGATTTAGATTGTGTCGAGGAAACAGACCTTTCTGATGAAGAAGATTTGGCAGAGGCAAAAGCCTTCGATATGGTGTCAATGCTGCTTCGCGAATCGCTGCGACCGGGCTTCAATCGGGTAATCACGCGGTACTCTTCCCTGCTTGCCGAACAGACATGGCAGGAGGGATTCTGCCCCGTGTGTGGCTCTCAACCAAGGATTGGAGAGATAAAGGGAGAAGAAGGGCACCGCCATCTTTACTGCCATCAGTGCGGTTATGAATGGATTTTCCCCCGGATAATGTGTCCTTTTTGTGGTAACAACGATCAGCACAGCCTGTTTTACTTTACCGTCGATGGTAATGAAAATTACCGTGTGGATACCTGCAATAAATGTCGCCAGTACATAAAGGTTGTGGATTTACGGAATAAAGAGCGCGAGGCGAACCTAGAGATAGAGGATATTGCTACCATTCATCTAGACATCATTGCCAATGACGAGGGGTATGAATAAAGAAGACATTACGGCAAGTAGCGTTTCTGCCGTCGATATGGTGGATCTCCTAGATGCCGTGCGTCCCCTCGCCAAAAGCTGGCGCCTTCCTGTTGTGGAGGCGCTGCGCTCACAATCGGATAACCCCTTTGCCATTCTCGTTACTTCCCTCATAAGTTTGCGCACCAAAGAGGAACAAACCGCGCCTGTTGCCCAGAAGCTTCTTGCCCTTGCCAAAACCCCCGAGGAAATGCTTGCCTTAGGCGAAAAGGTGATTGCCGAGACTCTCTATTCGGTGGGTTTCTATCGCAATAAAGCGCGCAACCTCCTGGAGATAAGCCAGCGTTTGATTGATGAATTCAACTCTAGGGTGCCGGATACGCTGGAGGAATTGCTAACCTTAAAAGGGGTTGGGCGTAAGACGGCAAACTTGGTAATTAGTGTTGCCTACAACCAGCTTGCCGTTTGTGTCGATATTCATGTCCATCGCATATCCAACAGGATTGGCTATGTGATGACCAAAACCCCCGAAGCGACCGAATTTGCTCTCCGCGCCAAGCTTCCCTCGTCCCTTTGGCGGGAGGTGAACCCACTGCTGGTAGCCTTTGGTAGGGAGCTATGTTACCCGTTGTCCCCTCATTGCAGAATCTGCCCGATTGAGCAGAAATGTCCAAAAGTAGGCGTAAAGCGGAGGCGTTGAGGTAGGATAAAAAGAGATAGTGGGGGGATCTCTGGGGGTGAGGCTGCTTACAACGGTCGTGCCACGATGATGCCATCGACATCCAAACGCTGTTGGACGTAGGCGGGCATGGTGCGGCTAGCAATTTCCACCTTTCCTGATAGAGAGGAAGCGTGGAGGAGATGTAAGGAGTGCAAGACAAAGCCGCAGTGCGCGACATCCAAGCCCCGCTTGTTAGAGGTGAAGGCAATTATATCCCCCTGTTGTAAAAAATTCCCGATTCCCGCTATCCGTTCTTGAGGAATGTAAAAAAAGTGATGATGGGAAAGGTGCTCTTCCCGCTCTAAAATCTCCGCCCAATGCGAGTGTTCCGTGAGCTGGGGATAGTGCTGCGGGTGCTTGCTCATCCAGTTGAGTTTCTTTTTTCGCCTTTTGCCGCCCAGTGTTTTGGTAATATCCCTCAGAAAACCCCTTTGGGCATTTTCTCGCAGCCAGTCGCTAAAATAATGTAAAAGTGCCGTGTAATTATCGGCACCATTTTGTCGGTAGCGAATGTGCCGCAGCGCTTTTAGAAAATCATCGATAGTTGCGTGGGGGCTTTGCTTTAGCGCTACTCGCCAGGCGAGCAGCGTTTCTATCAAGGTTACGCAATCCAAGACAATGCCGTTGTCAGGGGGGCAGACAGGCTCTTGCCGATACGGTATGTCCAAAACAAGAGGCAGCGCCGCGCCTATAAAATCCGCTAAGGGGGCGGAGGCGTGTGATGCCAGCACTTTACGCCATCCTTCCCATGTGGCGGTTTTTTTGTTGTCAAAACGGGAGAGGGATGTGTCAGATTCTGACAATCCTTTATTGAGTGTATCGGTTACCGCGTTGCTACTCGAGTCTTCCTTTTTCATCTTTGGAAACCGAACATGATCTTTTCGGCGGGATCGAACATCATTTGATAGAGTAGCGCCGCGTAGTGATCGGTCATGGAAGCGAGAAAATCGGCAAGTGCGCGATCTTGCTTTCCCCTTGTCTTCTTCTCCTCCCAGCGCTGTCGCCAGAGGCTTGGCAACAGCTGCGGTTTGTTGACGAGGTGCTCGAAGAGCCGTGTGATTATCAAACAGCCTTTTTCATTCATTATGCAAACTTGTGGGGTGCGATAAACATTTTCCAGCAGGTATTTCTTGAGGCGGGAAAAATTCTCCCAATAAGCATCGGGTAGTTGCACGATCGCCCTGGTGCTTGCTCGCACCTCCGCCAATGAGGAGATGTTATGGCTGCGGATGTTCTCTTGAGTTTGTTCCACCACCAAGAGGGTGGTTTTTTCGATTATTTCCCGCACCAGCAAGCGCGAGCGGAGCTGGGTGCTATCACTAGCGAAACAGGGATATTTTTCTTGGCAGCTTGTGAGGATTTCCTGCAGGAAAGCATTGTCCATCCTTTCGATATCGGCAAAGCTGAGCAAGCCCCCACTGAGCGCATCTTCCAAATCGTGGGTGCAATAGGCGAGGGGATCGGCGATATTTACTATCTGGGTTTCTAGAGAAGGCGAAGGGGTCTTTAGAAACTCTTTAGGAACAACGGGGTGGTCGTAACTGGTTTGGTGACGGGCGATGCCCTCTCTCGTTTCGAAAGAGAGATTCAGCCCCTCGTACTGGGCATAGCGCTTTTCCAATTTATCGACGATGCGTAGGCTTTGGATGTTGTGTTCGAAGCCACCCTGCCCCTTCATAATTGCATCGAGCGCCGTTTCTCCCGCATGGCCAAAGGGGGGATGCCCCAAATCATGGGCATAGGCAATTGCCTCACAGAGGTCCTCGTTGAGCCCCAAGACGCGGGCAAGGGTGCGGGCGTGTTGGGCAACTTCCAATGTATGGGTTAGACGGGTGCGATAGAAATCCCCTTCGCTGACGAGGAAGACCTGCGTCTTATACTGCAAATCGCGGAAAGCCTTGCTGTAAAGAATACGGTCGCGGTCGCGTTGGAAACAGGTACGATAATCATCGCTTTCATTGCCATGCAAAGTGCGCCCCTGTGAGGCGCGCGCGCAGATGGCATAAGGGGCGAGGACTTTTGCCTCCAGATCTTCTGTTCTGGTGCGGGTGGTCATGGTTTTTCTTCGCTATAGCGGGCGAGCGTGAAGAGCAGATCCGCCAAGCGGTTGATATACCGCTGCACACAGGGGTTGGTGATTCCCTTTGCTTCTTTGAGTTTTGCTATATAGCGCTCGGCGCGTCGCACCAGTGTGCGCGCAACATCGATTTGAGCGGAAAGTAAATTGCCGCCCGGATAGACGAATTCGTTTTTGATGGGCAGATCCGTTGTCAGTTCCTCGATAAGCGCTTCCAATTTTTGGACATGGGTTTCGTTTATCTTATAGCTAAAGCGCTCGGCATCATCGGGATGTGTTGCCAATTCTGCAGAGAGAATGTGCAAATCCTTTTGAATGTCGAGAATTATCAATTTGATTTTTTCGCTTCTCGAGAGAGCCCTTGCCACCCCCAAAACGGAAGAAGCCTCATCGAGCGTGCCGTAGCACTCCGGGCGTAGATCGTATTTGGGTATTCGCTGCCCGCCTAGCAGCGAAGTCTCGCCCGCATCCCCCTCCTTCGAAAACCTCATCATCTTTTCTTTACTCATAAATGCTAATTATTTATTGAAAAAATCTCTAACCCCTTGAAGGTAATCCTTTAATTCTTGAGGATACTGTTCAGGGTTCATATCTTCTAGCACTTTTATAGGACTAAAATTTGGTTTTAACTTAGCTATTTCCTTTCCATTTAAAAACCTTATTTTATCTTGTCTCATCTCTTGTCTCATTTGTGTCTTATTGGATTCTTTGTTTGCAAATTCTTCTTTTTTTCCTTTAAAGAATTTAAATGCTTGCAACAATTTGCCTTCTATTGTTGCGTTGAATTTTTCTACTATCTCTGTTTCATTTTCTTCTATTATTTCCTGAAATTTTTCTTTCTCATTCAGTAATGCAAAGTTCTCCATTTCATGAACTGGCAAAAATTTTAATTTATAACAAAAAAAACAACCATATTTTTTATTTTTTTCTTCTTCAATAATATTTATCTGGTTTTGGGTGTATCCATCTCTATCAAACTGCCTGAAAATTTTAGGATGGTATCCTTTTTGTTCTTGAGTGCTTTTTTTAAAGAAAATTTCCCATTCATCATTATCACATCCACCTGAAGACACGATTTTAAGTTCGCTTATTTCCAATATTTCCAATAATAATTTTTCCCATAGTTGAATAGTTTTTGGGTCGCCGTCTTCACAAATAAACACTTTTTCAGGGGGGACAGACTCTTTATATTTTTTTTGTATCTCTTCGATTTTTTTTTCTTGCTGTTCTTTCTCTTCCTTCCATTTTTTTAAATAATCTTCGATGTCATTTGACATTTCCACGAAACCAAGTTCCTGCTCCAACAGTTCATATTGTTTGGTTTTAGTTGGCTCTGGTAATTTAGATAAATCTCTTTCTAACTGTTCTATTGTTCTTATTTTTGATTCTTGGGTAGGATCATGGGGATCAATATAAATCCTATAGAATTTAACATCAGTTTTATTTTTCAGCTTAATGAATGCAGGGGAATGAGTAGTAATTAAAATTTGAGAACTTTTGTTAAAATCTTTCTGAAATTTGTCAGCTATCTCTTGTGCTTTCGAATATTCCAACGAATTTTCAGGTTCCTCAAACCCCCAAATAAAGTATTTGCGAGACATACTATTAGCAATATAGGCTAAAAAATGAGGAATATAAGACATGAGTACGCCATCCCCTGAAGAAAACAAATCAACCGTTTGGGGATGGATTCTTCCTTCCCCAGACTTCTTTTCTATTTTTATGCCTGATTGCACATTAATAACTATCGCACTTAGAACATCAGCAATACTTGTTGATAAGGAGGCGTGTGCTGGGATTTTTAGAAAGCTTTTAAAATCTTTACTTATATTTTCTGATTTCGTTTTTAGTATATCAGACAACTCTGTGATCTTTTTCCTAAAACCTTCTTCATCGCTTTCTAACAACCGCTCAAACAATAGAAATAGATTTTTAACAAAAGACTTGTCTCGAACAGCCGGCACATAATAATATACAAGCTTATTAAGAAATCCTGTAAACTCCCTTAATATGTTGCCGTTTTTTTTATCGATTTCTTGTTGTATCTTTTCGTCATCCGAGTAGTATTCATAGCTTCCTTCAAGGTTTTTCCCAAAACGACGAACAATATGAAAGTCTCTCGATAGCGCGCCATTTCCCTGTCCTTTAAAATACAAAGCAATCTCTATTTCTCTTTTACCTCTAGCATTAGCTGTATAAGCTAGATTATAATCTCTTTCATGTGTGTATTTTTGCCCAAAGTTTGATTCACCATTAAAAAAAAGATTCAATGCCCTTAAAATATTGGATTTTCCAGAATTATTCCTGCCAGAAAAAATTGTTATATCATCAAGGATAATTTCCTCTTGTTTAATTGAGCGAAACTTTTTAATTTTAATTTTTTGGATTATTTTCATGCCATATCCTTATCTAATAAGTTGTAAGGGCAACCAGAAGCTTTGTCCTTGTTGTTCATTATTATTAAAGCGGCAATTAAGGATGCTTTTGCCATGTTCAATTGCCGGATTAATAAGTCGTCTATTTTCATGGTTTTTCCATCACGATAATGAATTCCGTGGGATATACGAAAATGTTGTTGGCATCGGTTGTTTTGGCAAACCTGCCAGTTTTTTCATTCCTCGTAGAGGGCAGGTTTTTCGAGGGAATTTCTCTCTTTATAATATCGCTGATATGAAAACCGAGATTGAGCAGCTGTTCAACGAAGACCTCAGCGTTGAGTATTTTAACGCCCTTAAGGCTTGTGTTCCCTATTACCACGCATAGCTTGCCTCCTTTTTTCAGCAATCGTTGCATTTCCATAAAAACTTGGTACATTTCTCCAAAATACATCGCCACCTCTTGTGCCGTTTTCTTTTCTATTTTCAACAGAGCTTGTTTTATCCCGGAGGCAAGGGCGCTATTTAAACATAACTCCTTTTTATCATGGTAAGATGTGCCGATGAATTTTTTGCGGAAGCTATTTAAATCGTTGGCATATTCAAACCACAGCGCGCTTAGTTGGTGTAAATCGGCATACTCGTAAGAAGTAACATAGGGGGGAGAGGTAACGATGAGACTTGCTGTTCCATCTCCACTAGGAATCGTCCGTGCATCCGTGCAATAGATTTTACAGGGAATTTCCAGGCAATCATTTTCTTTTAGCTTTGCATAGAATTCGGCGTTACCCCTCATCATTTTTTTTATTTGTCTGTAAAATAATGAGATGGGTTCAGCAGGTTTTTTGTTCAAGTCTCTAGTTGGTTTGTTGCTTTTTTGTAGCCATATCGAGCAATTCTTCAATATGTTCGAAAAGCCACAAAGGAAAAAATTTTGGATAACGGGGTTTTCTTCTTGGATAATTGCCTGCTTGATAAAGAACAGTTTTCGCTTTTCTTCGTTTTTGAACCAGTAATCAATTCTTTCATGCGCTGCTATTTCTAATACCAGTGCATCACTATAACTATCTATCCTTGCATTTAAATTGGTGAAAGCTCTAGCCAGCTGTAACGGAAGGATGGGGGTAATTTTGGCATTTGCTATTAAAGCTGCAACTGGGTTTATATCCACCCCGATTGCGCGCCTGCCCAGAATCTTGGACTCAACGATAGTTGTGCCGCACCCGCCAAAAGGGTCAACAACCAAATCACCTGTGCTGGTATATTTTTTAACTAACCGAGAGACTAATTGGGGAATGAACTTTGCGGGGTAACGGTGATATCCATGTGTTGCGTAGGAGGTGTCTTTTTTTGTCTTGTCACAAAAAGCCCAAGAGGAATCAACGCTTACCCTTGTAAACATCTCCAATATCTCATCACTTTTTTGCATTTCGCTCGTTACCACTTTCCTCGATTACTTGCCCTTTGCCTCTAATGAAAGGGATGTCGAAAATAAAGACGGTTTATTTTTTAGACAGAAAAAACAACGACCAACATTATACTAACAGCGGGCGCTCTGAATAACCTTTCCTAGCGCCCGCTGCGGTGTGTCTGGGGAGGGATATAATTTATTAGATGCCTAGGCTTTTTTCCGTTTCCAGGATGTCTAGTGTGGTTTTGATGACCGTATCGGCGTTGAGGGAGATGCTAGATATTCCACATTCCACCAGAAAACGGGCAAATTCGGGATAATCACTGGGCGCCTGCCCGCATATCCCTATTTTTTTGCCCATCTTATTCGCCTTGACGATGGCGTCTCTAATGAGGGTAAGCACGGCAGCGTTACGCTCGTCGAAAATATGGCTGATTTCGGCAGAATCGCGATCCAGTCCTAAAGTAAGCTGGGTAAGATCGTTGGAGCCAATGGAGAAGCCGTCGAAAATTTTCCCGAATTCTTCTATCAACAGAACATTGCTGGGGATTTCTACCATCATGTAGATTTCTAGCGAGTTATCACCCGAGACGATGCCGTTGTTCTTCATCACCTCGATTACCTTTTTGCCTTCTTCGACGGTGCGGCAGAAGGGAATCATCAATTTGATATTGGTGAGCCCCATTTCATCACGCACTTTCCGCATCGCCTTACATTCCAAGGAAAAGGCATCGCGATATTTTTCATCGTAGTAACGAGAGGCACCGCGAAAACCGATCATCGGGTTTTCCTCATGCGGCTCGAAAAAGGCGCCGCCGATGAGGTTGGCGTATTCGTTGCTCTTGAAATCACTCATGCGCACGATAACATCGTTGGGCCAAAACGCCGCCCCTATTTTCGCAACACCTTGCGCCAGCATATCGACAAAGAAGTTGGCTTTGTCAGAATAGCCGTAAGTAAGACTTTCTATCTGTTTTCGGGTTGCGGAATCCACAATTCTGTCGAACTCGAGCAAAGCCATGGGATGGATACGGATGTATTGATTGATGATAAACTCCAGCCGCGCCAAGCCGACACCATCGTTGGGAATAGCCGCAACGCTGAAAGCGTCTTCCGGATTACCAACATTGAGCATAATTTGGGTCTTTGGTCGCTGCATCCCCTCCACATTGAGGCGTTCGATTTCGAATTTCAGCAATCCCTCATAAACCCTGCCCACTTCGCCCTCGGCACAGGATATTGTCGCTTCAGGTACACCGGCAAGCGCTGCGGTGGCGTTCCCCGTCCCCACGATACAGGGCACTCCCAACTCACGGCTAACGATCGCCGCGTGGCAGGTTCTTCCCCCCTTGTTGGTAACGATTGCCGCGGCTATTTTCATCACCGGCTCCCAATCGGGATCGGTCATGTCGGTAACCAACACTTCTCCCTTTTGGAATTTCTTTATCTGTTCGACAGAAGCGATAACACTCACCTTGCCTGAACCGATTTTAGCGCCAACGGCGGTGCCCATTACTACAGGTTCCTTGCGTTCCATGAGTATGTAATTTTCGATAACACTCCCGTCGCGCTGGGATTGTACGGTTTCGGGACGCGCCTGTAAAATGAATAATTCGTTGGTGCGCCCGTCCAGCCCCCACTCGATATCCATTGGTTTAAAGTATCCCGCCTTTTGCGAGTAGTGCTCTTCGATAATCGCCGTCCAGCGTGCCAGTTCTAAAACGGCATCGTCGTTTATACAAAATACCCGGCGCTCCTTTTCCTCCACGGGGACGGTAACTACGGTGGCTTCCGCCTGCGCCTCGGTGGCATAGACCATTTTGTTCTCTTTCGAACCGAGCTTCTTTTGCACTATGGGGCGAAATCCCCGCGTCAATGTTGGTTTGAAAACATAGAATTCATCGGGGTTGATGGTGCCTTGCACAATCGGCTCTCCTAACCCATAAGAAGCGGTAATGAGAATGGCGTTTTTGAAACCACTTTCCGTGTCGATGGAAAAGATAACGCCAGAAGCGCCCAAATCGGAACGCACCATTTTTTGGACACAAATAGAAAGCGCTACCGAGTGGTGGTCGAAACCCTTGTCGAATCGATAGGATATGGCTCTGTCGGTGAACAATGAGGCGAAACATTTTTTACACGCTTCCAACAAAGCCGCTTCGCCACGAATATTCAAGAAAGTCTCTTGCTGTCCCGCAAAGCTTGCGTCTGGTAAATCTTCAGCCGTTGCTGAAGAACGGACGGCGACATCGGTGTTTTCCTCCCCGTATTCCAAAGAAAGCTGCCGATACGCCTTTATAATTGCCTCTTGTAAATCTAGAGGCAACTCGGCATTATAAATCAGAGAACGGATTTTTTTCCCGCGTTCGGAGAGATTCTGAATATCATGGGTGTCGAGATCGGCAAGTATGCTGACAATTTTTTCTTCTATGCCTGCCGCTTCCAGCAAATAGTTATAGGCGTTGGCGGTAACAGCATATCCATCCGGCACCCGCACCCCCTTGGCGGATAATTCGTTGAGCATCTCGCCAAGTGAGGCATTCTTCCCACCTACGATGGGCACATCGTATATCGTTAACTCCTTGAACCAAAGAACTAATTTCCTATCCTTCATCGGGCTTTTTCTCCTTGGGGATATTTAGTAAAGACTAACATTTCAAAAATAAAAAGCAAGTGCGAAAGCGAGTTCCCTGTTAAGTCGCATAGCCCTATGGCATTACCGATAATGGTGGTTTTTTAATTTGACAAGTAAAGGGTGATGGCGTAGCTGGCGCGCCACTTTTGAGGAGATATGCTAGTATGTATGCGGTGATTGAAACAGGAGGGAAGCAATATCGGGTTAGCCCCGGTTCGTTTTTGCTGGTGGAGAAGCTCGAAGGCGACAAGGGCAGTGAGGTTATGTTCGAGCGGGTTTTGGCGGTTTCTAAAGATGAAGGTCTTTTGCTCGGCTCTCCACTTTTACCTGGCGCTAGCGTCAGCGCCGAAATAGTGGAACAAACCAAAGGGGATAAGGTTTACGCCTTCCGCTTCAAAAGACGAAAAGGGTTGCAAAAAAAGATCGGACATCGTCAACTTTACACACGCGTTAAGATAAAAGAGGTTACGGCGTAGTCCGGGAGGAATTATGGCTCACAAAAAAGGACAGGGGAGTTCCCGCAACGGTAGAGATAGTAACGCGCAACGCAGGGGGGTTAAGGTCTTTGGCGGGCAGCAGATTAGCGCCGGTTCCATCATTATCCGTCAACTTGGCACCCGCATCCACCCCGGCAACAATGTGGGGATGGGTAGGGATTATACGATTTTTGCCAAGATCGATGGGGTTGTTGTTTTCGAACGGCTTGACAAAACGAGAAAAAAAGTCAGTGTCTATGCCTCTCGAACGGCATAGGGTTACATTTGGCTAATCATATAGGGCGCTCTGTCGAGCGCCTTTTTATTTTTATGGGGTTTTCGCGATCATGAAGTTTGTCGATGTGGCTAAAATCCACCTCAAGGCGGGAGATGGCGGCAAGGGATGTGTCAGTTTCCGTAGGGAAAAATTTATTCCCCGTGGTGGGGCTAACGGCGGCGACGGCGGCGACGGCGGGAGTATTATCATCAAAGCCGATAGAATGCTGCACACCCTCCTTGATTTGCGCTTTCGACAGCATCACCGCGCTCCCCGGGGAGAGCATGGGCAAGGATCCAACAAGACGGGAAGAAAGGGGGAGGATGTGTTCATTCGCACCCCCGTCGGCACTCTCGTCAAAGATGCGAAGACCAACGAGGTTCTTGCCGATCTGGTCGAAGACGGGCAGGAAGTCGTTGCCGTGCGTGGGGGAAAAGGCGGCAAGGGCAACACTTTTTTTGTAAGTGCGACCAACCAAGCCCCCCGCTATGCCCAACAGGGCACCCCCGGCGGGGAGCGTTCGGTTATCCTAGAGTTAAAGCTGCTTGCCGATGTTGGGGTTATTGGTAAGCCCAATGTTGGCAAATCAACATTGATTGCTCGTGTTTCCGCTGCCAAGCCTAAAATTGCCGATTATCCCTTTACAACGCTCATCCCCAATTTAGGGGTGGTTTATGTCGATGAGGGACAATCCTTTGTCATCGCCGATATACCGGGGCTCATCGAGGGGGCGCATCAAGGCGCAGGTATGGGGACACAATTCTTGCGTCATATCGAGCGGACATCCCTGCTTCTCCATATCATTGATATTTCCGCTCCCGATGCCGATGCCCAACGGGATTTTCTTCTCATCAACAACGAGTTGAAACTCCATAATCCGGAACTGCTTGGTAAGACGCAGCTCGTTGCGATCAGCAAGATAGATCTTCCCGAGACGCAGGACAAAATAGGGAAAACCATTGACTTCTTTAGAAAAAGAAACATAGGCGCTCTCACCTTTTCGGCAGCTACGGGGGAGGGAGTCCGAGCGCTTGTCAGCGCCCTTGCCACGGGGGTGAGGAAGGGCAATCTTTGATGGATTTTGCTCTGCTGCTATTTCCAAAGGGAAAAAAGAAGGCGTTACAATTCGTTAAGAGGTTTTGATACCATGCAGGATTTTCGCAAGATGCTCGTCCCCAAAACGAAGCTCTTCGTTGTGAAAATTGGGAGTGCGGTCATAACTGGTGAAGATGGGCTCGATTTGCAGATCATCGACCAGCTTGTGGAAGATATTGCCCACGAAATAGAAAATGGTAGAAAGGCAATCATTGTAACCTCAGGTGCTATCGCTTCTGGCAAGCACCGTTTGGGAATCAAAGGGTTGCTCTCCAGTATGCCAGAGAAGCAAGCGGCAGCGGCGATTGGACAAGGGCGCTTGATGCGTGTTTACTCTACGACCTTTGGCAAGCACGGGGTGTTCGTTGGGCAGATGTTGCTTACCGCCAGTGACTTGACCAGGGATAGGAAACGCTATCTAAACATCCGCCATACCATTCTCACCTTGCTCGATTGGAAGGTGGTGCCGATCATAAACGAAAATGATACGGTGGCGGTCGAAGAAATCAAGTTTGGCGATAACGATAATCTTGCGGCGATGATCGCGCAGCTAGTCCATGTTGATTTGGTTATCAATCTTACCAATACCGAGGGGCTATATACTCAAAACCCGCGCAAGGTGGAAAAGGCTTCTCTTATCTCGCTGGTAAAGGGCGTAAAAGAGGATACGCAGTATGTGGCTACCGAAGAAACCTCCGATGTGGGAACAGGGGGGATGAAAAGCAAGATCATTGCGGCACGCAAGGTGGTAACTGCAGGGATTCCCTATATAATTGCCAATGGGAGAAAGCCTAAGATCCTGCGCGATATTTTTCTTGGTAAAGAAGTCGGAACGCTCTTTCAGCCACTCAAAGAACATCTCAATAGCCGTAAAGCCTGGATTGCCTTTACGCTCAAACCTCAAGGAGCGCTAATCATCGACGACGGGGCTGCAGAAGCGTTATTGCACAAGGGACGAAGCCTTCTCCCTTCGGGGATTGTGGGGGTGGAGGGCAATTTCCTCCCTGGCGATTCCGTTTTGTGCCTCGATACGGCGGGTAAGACCATTGCTAGGGGGCTTGTCAGTTATGGATCGAGCGAAGTGAAAAAGATCATGGGGATCAAGTCCCGCCAAATCGGCGAGGTACTCGGGCGGAAAGACTACGACGAAATAATCCATCGTAACAACATGGTAACCATCTCGGATAGTCACGAAGAGTGATATTCCGTATAAATCAGGATAAGCCTTGCACAATTGGGTTTTGGGCATGCTTGGTTCGACCGTAAATCAGTAAAGTTGTTGATTGTCCTAGATTCCCTCTTTTGCGAGAATGCCGTCCCGACACGGTCTCTTCTATTTTTCAAAGGTTTTCAGGTGTGTTCCCTATCGTTTAGTCTCTGATACAAAAAGCCCCTTGCCAACTCGCTAGCGCCATTGCCCCGCCGCCGGGCTTTGCCACGGAACACTCTCTCCATTGTAGTAGTAGGGTAGCACAGGGTAGCTAGGGAGTAAAATAGGCGGGGTGCAATTGCCCTTTTAGCGCCATTTACCCTTGACGATTATGAAGTTATTGTTACCCACCAGCAAATTGAGTAGCCAATTGATAAAGCTGATCAATAAAGCCCCCAGAAATGCCGGAGCAAAACCTTCGACAGAAAAATCAGGAACGATGAACGACGCTAGTTTCAGCATCATCGCATTGATGATGAAAGTAAAGAGTCCCACAGAAAGAACATTTATCGGCAGCATCAGGATAAGAAGCGCTGGGCGCACGAAAACATTGAGAAGCCCGAGCACACCCGCCGCCGCGAGGGCGCTGTAAAAATCGCCGATGTGGATGCCCTCCAACCAATGCGCGCTCAGGGATATAGCAGCTGTCAAAAACAACCACTTGACGGCAACGAGAAATAATCCCTTGCCGATACCCTGTCTCGGGTTATTGTTATTCATCGCCATGAGCATTTAGCCTTCCCTGTTGAGCATTTAGGCACCTCGAAACTCCTCATTCCCGTTGTTTATGGCACCGTTGTTTGTGCGCTCCCACGGTTTCCCCTTTATCGAAAGCACATCCTATGATTTTTTCCGCTTTCCACCCTTTTTCGAAGCAGGGTAAGTGTGTGTTGGCTTTTTCTCGTGCTGCTGCACAAACGGGAAACACAGCATAACAGCAGCAACCAAAATAGGGTAAATTTGCAAAAATATTCTATGGTTAGATGTCGTTAAGTGCCATTTTAAATCGTAGGGGGTAATCAAATAGATAAAGAAATAACCAGCTGTCATTAATATCACAACGGCAAAGAAGATGAAGCCAGCCAGGCGCGCGGCAGCGTTATCCTTGCCGTTATTGTCGTTAGTGGTGCCGAAGCGACGATAGGAAAGAACGGCATAGACGAGCAAAGGCAATACCCCCCCGCACAATAGGGTTTTCTTGTCGATGCCACTAGAAAAGAAGAACATATTATGTGTGAAACTAGCCAAAGTTAGAGACCAACGGGAGCTATCGGTTAGTTGCGTTAGCAATGTCGTTGCGCTGACACCATTGGCAAAGATTTGATCTGCCGGGGTCAAAAAAACGGAAAAGAGAAAAGCAAGGGGTAAAAGGGGCAATGCCCCCAGGAGGAAAAACCCCATTTTCTTCACCATCCGCTTTATACCCAGAGTATAGATAAAAAAAGCGGCAGCAGTGCCGAAAAGCACCAAAAAGAAGAGCCAGCCTTCATTTTTTGTGGATATGGCAAGCGTTCCCAAAAAACCCGCCAAGATAAGCCAGCACTGTCCCCGTTCTTCTCTTGCTGTGGAAAGGAAAAAAGCAACCATCGCCAGCAAAAAGAAAAGCGCCAAAGGCATATCGGCGTTTTGCCAAGAGGCGTTATTTACCAAAAACGGCGTGCCGAGGAGAAAAAGCCCACCTAGATACCCCGTTGTTGTATTTCTCACTATTTTAAGAAATGCCACTAGCGTTCCGAGCAAAGCGAGAAAGAAAATGCCCGCTAAGGCAATTGGTGCCAATAGCGTTTCGCTCCCCACATAAAACCAGCATCGGGCAACGGCAAATGGTAGAAGTAACGGATAATTGGGATTACTCCAACCCAGTTCCGGGATCATATAGCTATGCCATAACTCTCCGCCTCGAAAGATAAAACGGGCGTGGAGATTCCAAATCATATAGGCGTCCCACCTGCCGAGGGGAAAAGAAATAGCCAAAAGGACAAAGGTTACCAGCACGATGACAAGGGCAATCCCCAAGACAGCCATGAGCGAAACGCCCAAAAATCCGGCGTTTGCCTCTGGTTTCCAAATGGAAAATCGCCATGCTTCTCGCGAGGGGAAGGCGTTAAGGATTTTTTGCCGATATTGGTAATAAAAAGCTGCCCAGAGGATAGTCGTTAAAATACCCTCCCCCCAAGGATAAAATCTTGCCTGCTGGGGAAAAGCCAACATCCATAAGGCGAGGAACAAGGAAGTAACGCCAATGCCTATCGCCAAAGCCAAAGCGAGGTTTAGGACAAATTCGTTGAGAGTTGGTTTTTTACAAGGGGGGAAAAGAACCAACAAAAGCCACAGTCCTAAAGCTAGGGCAACGAATATCGCTAGTGGAAGAGAAAGAATCATTGCCTTTTATACAACGCCACACCTTGTCCGATATCGACAACGAGGTGTAGCCCTTCCTCTTCTATTCTCTTTTCTTGCCGGGAAACGGGAGTGCTTTTGCTAAATATGGAAATAACTTGGGGATAAGCCGTGGAATAGAAGACCCGCCTTGGTGCTAGGGCATACTGCAATATGTAATAACGCCCAATAGAGTCCACCTCGATAAATTTGAACTCGCGGTCGCGTGCCTCTAGATAATTCAACTCCGACAAGTACCCGATATCGATAGCATCAGGAAGGAACTTGGCAAGTTGGGAAATATGCTTTTCCCATTTGACAACAGGATTGCCACCCTCCTGCTGATTTTTTCGAAAACTAGATAGACTCTCTTCAAGAGCGAGGATGGTCCCCAATAAACAAACCGCCGCCGTTAAAACGGCGGCGGTCTTGTTGCAAAAAGACATCTAAAACTACTTATTTTGGGCGCTCTGGCGTTTCGCCATCTCTTGGGCGCGTAGCTCTTTACGCAGAATCTTACCAACATTGGTCTTGGGAAGTTCGGTGCGGAACTCCACCTCCACCGGCAATTTATAGGTGGCAAGATGCTGTTTGCCGAATTCGATCAACTCTTCTTGGGTAGCACTCTGACCCTCTTTTAGTACCACAAACAGTTTTACATTCTCCCCACGCTTAGGATCAGGAATACCGATGGAACAAACTTCCTGAATCTTTGGGTTGAGGTAGTAGGCTTCATCTATATCGCGAGGATAAACATTGTAACCACCGGAAATGATCATATCCTTTTTACGATCGACGATGGAAAAGTAGCCGTCTTTATCCATGATGGCGATATCGCCGGTGTAAATCCAGCCATTCTTGAGGGTATTTGCCGTTTCTTCTGGTCTATCTTTATATCCCAACATAATTTGGGGACCACTGACAATCAATTCTCCCCGCTCGCCAACGGGTATTTCGGTAACACCATCTTCTAAATCGACGATCTTTGCCAAGGTATCGGAAATAGGAATGCCTACCGTGCCCGGCTTCCTCAAGCCACCGGCAAAGGGGTTGATATGGGTAATGGGCGAGGTTTCTGTCATGCCGAACCCTTCCACGATGGTTGCCCCAGTAAGCCCTTCGAACTCTTTGATAACCTCGACGGGCAGAGGCGCGCTTCCCGAAAACGCCCCTTTGATACAAGTCATATCAGTTTTTTTGAGGTTAGGATGCGCCAGAATACCAATGTACATTGTGGGAACCAAGGGGGTGAATGTTGGTCTAAATTTTTGTATTGCTTCCAGCAACGGTTCGGGCTGGGGACGAGGGACGAGCACCTGTGCCCAGGCGCAGTAAATCGAAAGGTTCATGCAGCAGGTAAGACCAAAGACATGGAAATAAGGCAGGGCGCATAACATGATCTCTTCCCCGTTTTTGAAGCGAGGGAACCAGGCGCGCGCCGCTTGCACCTGTGAGGAGAGGTTATTGTGGGTTAGCATAACACCTTTGGAAACACCGGTGGTGCCTCCCGTGTATTGATAGAGGGCAATATCATCCACACTTACCTCTACTTTGGGAGGTTTATTCTTGATGGCAACACAATCCTTCCATTTATAAACTTCGCTGGCAGGGTTGACGCCGTTCTTTGGTGCTAGCCCCTTCTTTTTGGCAACAAGCGGAAAGAGGATGTTTTTGGGGAAAGGCAGATAGTCACCCATGGAGGCATAGACTATCTGTTTGATACCCGTCTTTTTGCGCAACTCGATCATTCGATTGGCGAGTAGATCTAGGGTTATGAGAACTTTTGCACCAGAATCGTTGAATTGGTGCTCCAATTCTTTGTCGGAATAAAGGGGATTGTTCATTACGGCAATTCCGCCCAGGCGCAAAGTGGCATAAAAAGCGACAACACAATGAATGCAGTTGGGCAGTAGCAGGGCAACCGCATCCCCCTTCTTTATCCCAAAAAAGGTGAGCTTAGCCGCAAAGGCATCCACCATTTCTTCCAACTCTTTGAAATTCATGGTGAAGCCTTGAAAGATCAAAGCTGTTTTGTCGGGGAAGTCTTTAGCGGTCCTAGACAAAAATTCTGGCATACATACTTTTTCATATTCAATAGTAGCTGGAACACCCTCTTCATAAGATTTTAACCACGGTTTCGACAAATACAAAGATTCAGCCATTTACTTAACCTCCTTCGACTTTTTATGGCTTCAAGCTAGCAAAAACACAGCGTTGTTGTCAACGAAGAGAGGTTCCCCCTCTCCGTTATCCCCAAAACAATAGACATTTTAAGGGAGAGGGGGTGCATCACTCTCCTTGAGACCATATTTTTTAAGTTTGTAACGCAATACCCGCTCGCTGATGCCGAGCATCTCGGCGGCACGAGTTTGATGGGCGCCGCTTTTTTGCATCGCTTCGGCAATCATTCTCTTTTCCATATCTTCCAACGCTAGGCGTAGAGAGGAGTTTGCTTTATAAGCATCTTCCTCTTCCTCGTGAGGGATTCTCCCAAAGGGGATGTCGGCTATCGAGATGACCTCATCGCGGGCAATAACCACCGCCCTTTCGATAATATTTTCCAGCTCTCGCACATTGCCGGGAAAGTCATACTGCATCAACAAACTCTTTGCCTCTGCCGTTATCCCCGTGATCTTCTTTTTATTTTCTTTAGAGTAGCGGTCGATGAAGTAATCCAAGAGCGGGGGGATATCCTCCTTGCGCTCGCGCAGAGGCGGAACATGGATGCTAACAACATTGAGGCGGAAGAAGAGATCTTCCCGAAAACTGCCACTCTTTACACACGCCATAAGATCGCGGTTGGTGGCGGCAACTATGCGGACATCGGTGCGTAGGTTCTGGTTGCTGCCGATGCGTTGAAACTCTTTTTCTTGCAAGAACCGAAGTAATTTTACCTGTGTAGGTGGAGTAAGCTCACCGATTTCATCCAAGAAGAGGGTGCTGCCATCGCTTTGCTCGAAGCGCCCGATGCGTCTGGTGGTTGCTCCGGTAAAAGCGCCTTTTTCGTGTCCGAACAATTCGCTTTCCAGGAGGGTTTCGGGCAGGGCGCTGCAATTGACGCACACCAACGAGCGAGTACGCCGTGGGCTAAGGTTGTGCAACAAACGGGCGAAGAGTTCCTTGCCCGTTCCGCTTTCTCCAGTAACGAGAACGGTTGCTTTGCTAGGCGCCACCCGGCTTACGAGATTTATAAGCTCTGTCATCTTGTAGGAGCGAAAGATTATGCTCCCACTGGCAACAGCAACGGTTGCCAAATCACGCCGGAGAATTTCGTTTTCCCTGATTAGGGTTTGCCTCTCGGCGACCCGTTTGATGAGCAAAAGCAACTCTTCGAAATCGATAGGCTTGGTTAGATAATCCAGTGCCCCCGCCTTCATCGCCAAGACAGCGGTTTCGACAGCGCCAAAAGCGGTGGTAATAACCACAGCAATTTCGGGGTTCATCCCCTTGAGTGCCTTTAGTACTTCCATTCCGTTCATCCCCGGCATCTTATAATCGAGAAGAACCAAATCGAAATGCTGTACCTTGACTCTTTCCAAAGCCTCTAATCCATTTGCCGCCTCGGCAACGGCATATCCCTCCTTAATGAGGAATTCCGCCATCATCTTGCGTTGCGAGGCGCCGTCCTCCACTACCAAAATATCCAGCTGCTTCATGTTTTTTCCCCCTGTGGTGGTAGGGGCAGGATGATTTCGAAAGTGCTTCCCTCGTTTTCTTTGCTACTTAGCCTAATATCCCCACCATGCCCTTTTATTATTTCGTGAGAGAGGGTTAATCCTAATCCCAATCCCTTTTCTTTTGTCGTGTATTCGAAATTGAAAATCTTTTCGATCTCCTCGGCACTCATCCCTCGCCCTGTATCAGAAACCCGAATTAGCGCCTTTCCATTTTCTTGGGAGGCACTAATCTCTATCCTGCCGCTGCCCGATATGGATTCCATCGCGTTCTTCACAATGTTGAGCAAGGCTTGTTGGATCTTATCGGCATCCACCACCGCCACCAAGGGCTCGCGAATATCGAGATGTATTTCCATGTCTCTCGTTTGGGCTTGCTCATCGAGAAGGGTTACGAGCTTTTGGAGGAGAACAGCCAACGAACAGGGATGGAGGTTCAAACGACGCGGTCGCGAAAAGACGAGAAACTCTTCGATGATACCGTTAAGGCGGCGAATCTCATCCTTGACGAGAGAGGTAATCTCTTCGAAAGCGCCAAGTTTCTCTGCTTCGGCAGGGGGAAAGTCGCGCTTTATGCGCTGGGTAGCCATGCTGATGGCGTTGAGAGGATTACGAATTTCATGGGCAACGCCAGCGGCTAATTTGCCGAGCATGGAGAGGCGTTCCGCCTTTTCCAACTGTTTTTCCATCTCCAGTCTCTTGGCTAGGTGTGTTCTTTGGTTGCGGTTGAAAATCACCAACGCGGCAACGGCAATTATGATAACAAAGAGCACGGATAAAAAGACATTGCGTTTGTTATCGGCAAGTATCCTCTCGGCATCGTTCCAGGCGACACCAATGCTGATTACCCCTTCTTGCTTGTTGTTGATTGTAAGTGGGAGCATCATCCCCAGCACCTTTTTCCCGCCGCTTGCGAAGCGTTGAGGAAGCGCAACAACGGATTCTTTGATTATTTTATCGATGTCTTCTTTCTCTTTGGCAAAGGAATGGTTCCCCAGCGCTCCCGCCTGGGCGAGTAGTCGCTTTTCGGTATCGAAAACACGCACATATTCGAAAGCCTGCCCGTGTTGTAAATCGCGCACCGCCTTGCCCACAGCAACTACCATGCCCCAGTAGCGCAAGCCGGCATGATTCAAAACAACTATGAGCATTCCCTCCCTGTTTTGACGCTTCAAGGCGATGAAGCTGATGAGCTTGCGCTTTGCCAAATCATCCAGCAATGTCAACGAGGTATTGGCTCGATAGGGGCGCTTCATGCCTGCCGCGCCTTCCGAGATAAAGAATTCTTTGGGCAGGGGTGCGCTTTGGAATCTGACTCGTCCTTTCTCATCGAGGAGGATAACCATCAGCAGATTGTTCTCTTTGGTGTATCGAGCGATTGCTTCCGTATCGATAGGCTTTTGGGCGAGCAAACTGTCTATCTCTTTGGCTTTTTCGCCGATGGTAGCGATGAGCACCTTTTCCGGAGAAAAAACCTCCTCGCCAAAAGGGACGAATTTTTCAGGGATTTCTTGCGCCGATTCTTGCATCATCACATTCAAGTTTTCTTGGGTGATGCGCTCTAGAATTCCCGCAGAGGCGATGCAATTTTGTTCCAGGAACGCTTGTAGCGTCTTTTCCGTTCGCTCTACGCTATAGACTCCTAGAAATAAAATGAGACAGACAAGCACCACGACAACGCCCAATCCCAAGGAAGTCCCGGGCGGGGTGGTGTTTGCCGTGCCTTTTGCTGACATATGTTCTTCCTTTCCTAGGAGAGTTAGGCAAGATGGAAAACCTATAGCACACGGTTGTTGTCGATAACAACATCGCCGCAAAGTGGCAAGCTGACAAATTTTAGTTTGGCGGGAAAAGTCGTTTCTGGTATCTTTGCAAAAAGCCGTTGAGACAAACAAAAATCGGACAGAAATGACGGAAACCATAGGACATTCGTATCGCAGTTGGGTGGAGGTGGATCTGGGCGCCTTTTGTTTCAACCTCTCCCAAATCAATAAGCACATCGGCAAGGATGTGGGTATTTTACAAGTTGTCAAAGCCGATGCCTACGGACATGGTGCTTTGGAAATAGCCAGCGCCGCGTTGGATTGTGGGGTGGCAATGCTCGGTGTTGCCAATGCCGATGAAGGCGCACAATTGCGTATCGGGGGAATTGGCGCCCCCATTCTTATTTTGAGTCCCTCGGAAAGCTCGGAGATACCCGAAATCGTCAAACACTCTTTGATACCTTCGGTTTCCACCCTTGCCTTTGCCCGAGATTTGGCGCGCTATGGCAGCAAGACCAAGCAGAGCTTGCCACTGCATATCGAAGTTGACACCGGTATGGGGCGAGGCGGGATGATGCACAGTGAAGCCTTAAAGGTCATCGGGAAGATCGCCACATTGCCGAATATAAAAATCAGCGGCATCTTTACCCATCTGGCAGTCAGTGAAGCAAAAGACGATGAACATAACCTCGAACAACGCCTCTGTTTCGATAAGTTACTCCAGGACCTGGCGGCGGCGGGCTTGCACATACCCGTGCGGCATATCGCCAACAGTGGCGCCATCCTCAATTTTCCCGATTGGAATTTCTCTTTAGTCCGTCCCGGGCTGATGAGCTACGGTGTCCATCCTGATATTTCTCTACAGGCGCTCCTGCCCTTGCGCCCGGTGATGTCCTTCAAGACACGGGTGTTGCTCGTGAAGACCTTTCCCGCGGGCTGCACGGTCGGTTACGGCAAGACCTTCATCACAAAAAAGAGAACCAAGATAGCCACCATTCCCGTAGGCTATGCCGATGGGCTTTCTCGCCTTCTTTCCAACAATGGCGAAGCGCTGGTGCGAGGTAGGCGCTGTCCAATCATAGGCAGGATATCGATGGATATGTGCATGTTGGATGTTAGCGCCCTCCCCGGTTGTGCTAGTGGTGAGGAGGTGGTTTTGCTCGGCGCGCAGGGTAAAGAGAGCATTTTAGCCGATGAAGTGGCAAGCAAAGCGCAAAGCATCAGCTATGAGGTGCTCTGCGCTTTGGGAAAGCGGGCGCCGCGTGTTTTTATCCGCAGCGGGAAAGCCAGTGGCATGGAGCCGCGCCTGCGACGCATCTTCATCCCTGAGGAGGAAAAATCCCTAGAGCGGATGAACAACATCATCCGTCGGTGTCTGCAAGCGCGGGTGCAAAATAGCGAAATGGGCGATGCCATTTATAGCGAGATGTTAGAGACGCTCTTTGGCAAGAACGATGCGCCGTTGGAGCTACGCCAACGCCTTCGTTATCGCGTGGCGCTGAGTGAGTTTGGCAAAAAGGAGATAGTCCAAGACAAGCGCTTGGCGGATTTTTACAAGGTCGATATCGCAATCGAATACTGGAAGTTGTTTACCGAATGGCGCTTTATGATTGGCTGTGCCCAAAACAACGAACAGCTAAAAGCCCTGTTCCAAGAAAAGCACTGTGAATATCGTTGGCTACTTGCCCAGCCACAGGGAGAGCTTACCTCTCGTGATTTCCAGTTACTACGGGCAACGGTGGGGGGGAAAAGGGCAAGAATCGTGGAAGCCCATGCTGGCGAGCGCGGTTGGGAAGTCTGGTGCGAGACGGACATCGAACCTGCCAAATTGCGCAAGCCCATACGCATATCCTTTACCATCAGCACCCGGAAGATAAAAGAATCGAAGATGTTTTCCGTATTTCTCGTCTATCCTACCCGCGGGGCGCAGATCATTTTCGATTATTCCCGCCTTCGCATCGCCGCCCCTCGGGAAGTTAGCTTTTTTGCTGGTAAAAATCCCTACCCGGAAGTTGCCCGCCAAGCGGGAAAGCATATCACTCTTACCATCAGCGATAAGGATTGGATATTCCCCAACAGTGGCGTTACCTTTATCTGGTAAACATCCGTAAATCCAACATCGATATTTTTTGCACGCTTGCGTTTTAACGAAAAAGCCAAGAATGCCAAATATCTCACGGGGCGTTACGATGATGTCCACACTCACATTTGCTCAAATCAAAGCAATGACCAAAGACTATTGCCGCGCCGTTGCCCGAGATTGGGCGTCATTGAAACTCAATGAGGTGGGCGACAAAGCCATCCCCCTGGAAAGTGTCTTTGTGCACCTGCAAGCGCAAGCCGCTCCCGAACCGACGCCGATACAAAAAGGGATGCCCGATTTTCCACCGGGGGATTTAGAAAGTGGGCAACGGGAAGGAGGCTCTCCTCGACAGATTCCGCCCGAGGCGGAGGGACAAGTGCCCTTTATGCCTTCCCCAGCACCCTTAGCGCCGCCCTTAGAGCTGGGGGAAGCCCTCCAGCAATCAAAACATCTCGTCATCCTGGGCGCCCCCGGTGCGGGCAAAAGCACCGTCTTGCAGTTTTTGGGTTTGTGCTTTGCCCAAGCTGATGAAGGGTGGGGGCAGAGCAAGCTCGGTATTGCCGAGCCGTTGGTGCCGGTGCTGCTAAAATGCGAAAGTTTGGGGAATCAGCTTAAAGCAGGGAAAAACCTTGCCACCGTTTTGGTTAGGGAAGTGGCAAGTCGTTTGCAGTCCACCGATATTGGCGAGGCGCGGCTTCTGGTGGAAAAATGGTTGGAAGAAGGGCGTTTGCTGCTGCTTGCCGATGGGCTAGATGAAGTAAGCGAACAAGAAGGCAGGCAGAAAGCTATTGATAATCTGATGGCTTTTAGCCGCTCCCCGAAGACAACGGGCTGCCGCCTTGTGGTTTCTTCCCGCCCGGCGGGCTACCACTCGCTCACTCCGCCCTTTCGGGATTACTGGTTGCTATCCTTGGGTGATGAAGGCGCCCGATGTGCCTTTCTTAGCGGTTGGCTGGGGCATTTAACGGGGCTTGCCGAAAGAGATGTTAAGAAAATGGCTGATGATTTGTTAAAAAAAGCCAGCGCCCAGCCGGCGCTGCGGCGCTTGTTGGATAACCCCTTGCTCTTGCGCCTGCTGGCGGAAGCCGCTGCCGCCGCGAGGGAACACCCTGCAGGCGCCCAGCAAGTGGCGCAGCTAAAGAGCCGGGCGCAGCTCTATGAAAACTACTTTGCCATAATCTGGCGGCGCAGCGCCAAGCGCGGCTTAGGGGAAGCAAGAGAGGGCAGATGGCATGAATCCCCTTTTGCCAAGGTGGCAGAGGCGCTCGCTTGGCATCTCCAAAGCGGCGGCACTAGCGATGGGCAAGCCTGTGGGGAGGCATTGTGTAAAATGCCGGGCGTTGCCTGCCAAAACAAAGAACAAGCGCTAACGATGTTTAGCGCCTTGCGCGAGAAGATGGGGCTACTCGTGCAAAACGAGGGGCGTTGGGGTTTTGCCCATCTCACGATGGCAGAAGCGCTAATAGCCAAGCGCCTGCGGCGTGCCTGGGATGCCAATCAAAAGCGCACGAAAGAATTCTTAAAGCTGCGCCTACACCTGCCGGAGTGGCGCGAGCCGCTGCTGCTCTTCTTTGCTGCTCTGGAGGGGAAACAGGCGCAAGCCTTCAGCGCTTGGCTGGAAAAAAGCGCAAAAAGCACCTCTGAAAAAGAATTGCATCGCGATAGCCGGCTGGCGGTGAGCCTCTGGAGTGAACGCGGGGGGAGCCCTGCCTTGTTGGCTTATCTTGAGCATAGGCATGAGCGGGTGCGGAAAGCGGCGGCTAAAGCACTGGGGGAGATTAGGGATCCCGCCGCCGTCCCGGCTTTGGAAAAGGCTCTGGTTGATGATGAAGCATGGGGGGTGCGGATAGCGGCGGCTAAAGCACTGGGGGAGATTAGGGATCCCGCCGCCGTCCCGGCTTTGGAAAAGGCTTTGGGTGATGATGAAGCAAGGGAGGTGCGGGAAGCGGCGGCAGCGGCACTGGGGGAGATTAAGGGTAAAGCTGCTGTTGAGGCTTTGATAAGGGCTCTGGGTAATGAAGATAATTGGGTGCGGATAACGGCGGCAAGGACACTGAGGGAGATGAGGAATCCAGCTACTGTTGAAGCTTTGCTAAAGGCTTTGGGTGATAAAGCAGGGAATGTGCGGCAAGCGGCAGCAGGGGCATTGGGTTGGGTGAAGGATCAAGATATTGTTGAGGCTTTGCTAAAGGCTTTGGGTGATAAAGAATGGTATGTGCGGACAACGGCGGCAGGGGTACTGGGGGCGATTAAGGATTCAGGCTCCATCCCGGCTTTGGTGAAGGCTTTGGATGATGAAGATTTGTTCGTGCGGGAAGCGGCGGCAGCGGCACTGGGGGCGATTAAGGATTCAGGCTCCATCCCGGCTTTGGTAAAGGCTTTAGGTGATGAAGATTTTTTCGTGCGGGAAGCGGCGGCTAAAGCACTGTGGGAAATGAAGGATGCTGCTGGCATCTCATCTTTGCTAAAGGCTTTGGGTGATAATGAAGCATGGGGGGTATGGGTGGTGCGGGCAGCGGCGGCAGCGGCACTGGGGGAGATTAAGGATCCCGCCGCCGTCCCGGCTTTGGTAAAGGCTTTGGGTGATGAAGAATGGTTTGTGCGGAAAGCAGCGGCAGAGGCACTGGGGAAGATTAAGGATTCAGCTACTGTTGAGGCTTTGCTAAAGGCTTTGGATGATAAAAATGGTGCGGTGCGGTATGTGACGGCAAGGGCACTGGGGGAGATTAAAGATCCCGCCACCGTCCCGGCTTTGGAAAAGGCTTTGGGTGAAAAGGCTTTGGGTGATGATGAAGCATGGGGGGTGCGGGCAGCGGCGGCAGGGGCACTGGGGGAGATTAGGGATCCCGCCGCCGTCCCGGCTTTGCTAAGGTCTCTCGGTGATAGAAAGGAAAAGGCAGATGTGCGTTCAGCGGCGGCAGCGGCGTTGTCGGGCATTTTTGCCGAGATGCAAGAAACGGCGGTAGATGCCCTGCTCACCAAGAAGATGTTATCTCGTATCAAACGGCGCTTGCCAGGGCTCTCCACAGGGGCAGCAGAGCAACTCTTGAGGCATTTGGAAAGGGTGGAGGCGCGCCGTTTGTCCCTACGGGATCCCCTTGCCGTTCCCTCGCCTAGCCTTTGGGAAAGAGGCTACTCGAAGATCAAAAAACCCCTTTTAAATTCCGCTTCCGCCCTGTTCATCTTATTATTCAAGGTGGTCAAAGATATCCTGCCCGAGTGGCTGAGGGGCTTTCTTGCCCCTCTCTCTTTGCCCGTGCTGTTGCTAATTGTCCTCGTTGTTTTTGTGATCATTTTTTTCATCAGCCTGTGGCGAGAGGGGGTAAATGGAGCGCGCTAGTTGGCAAGTGGCGAGGTAGCGGCTGCCAAACCCCCAAATCCCCAACCCCCTAAAACTCCTAGAACCAAAATCCTAAAACCCCCAAACCTACGCAAGTGGAGGGCTCTGTGGCACGGGAAGGCGCGTAGTAGCCGCCTGCCATCCTTGCCAATTACTAGCGGGTTTTACGCAAGCAGGCGGCGAAGAAGCCGCCCATATCCCAAGGGCACTCCTTTTGCGTTGCCAATCCTTCTTCCCCTTTGCCTGTGCCCGCCTCGGTAAAGCCGTTTCTGATCGGCGGCGTGGCAAAATAGCCCGCCGCCGTGGAGAATTTCCGCCAGCACGCGGTGCTGATTCCCCCCGGCGCCGCGCTTTTCTCCAAAGTAAAATGGGGATTATGGCGCAAGAAATCGGCGATGACCTCCTCGTTTTCAGCGGCTAGCACCGAGCAAGTCGCATACAGGAGCCTGCCGCCAATTTTTAGCAGATCTGCCGCCTCTGCCAGCAGCCCCTTTTGGGTGGCGATGAGCCCTTGCAAATCATTTTCCCGCAAGCGCCATTTTATTTCTGGATGGCGCCTGAGGACCCCAGTTCCCGAACAGGGGACATCGAGCAATATCTTATCAAAAAGCGCCTTTTGTCTTCTGTCAGACGGTTCTTGGTGGAGGGGGCTGCGGCGTGTTCGGTGCTGCGTGGTGATGGCAGTAGTTGTATTTACTGGGGCAAGGGCGATCTCGATGTTCGTTGCCCCTAAGCGAGTCGCCAGGATAGCCATCTCCTTGAGCTTGCTCGGCACGACATCACGGGCAAGTAAGAAGCCCCGATTTTCCATAAAAGCCGCGATTTGGGTTGTTTTGATGCCCCTGCCGGCACACATATCGAGTATTCGCTCTCCGGGGGCTACCTCCAGAAGGTAAGGGATCAGTTGTGAAGCCTCGTCCTGCACGAGGAAAAGCCCTTCGGCAAAGGCTTTGCTCTTTTGTAATGCCTGTGTCGTGTTTGTTAAACATAAGCCAAGCGGGGCAAAGGAACACGGTATGGTGTCGATGCCTTCTGAACGCAGGCGCTTCTGTAGAGCCTCCTGTGTTGTTTTGAGAGTATTTACCCGCAAGAATAGGGGCGGTGTTTTGTTGTTTGCCCAACACATAGCCCTTACCAGCGCCTCGGGGTGCGATACAAGCATCTTTGCCACCAACCAGGGCGGATGGGATAAAAGCGCCTCGGCGTTTGCTGGTATCTCCCCGCTGGGCAGAGGAAGGCTGTCACCTTGCCGCAAAAATTCCCGACAGAGGGCGTTGATGAGTCCCCCGGCAGCGGGGGCAAGTTGGCGAGCGGAGTGCCCCGCTTCGTTGCAAATGGCAAAGGGGGGAATCCGCGTCAAAGAACGAATCTGGAAGAAGGCACAGCGCAGGATGTTCTTGATGGGGGTTTCCAGAGAGGCAAAGTTGCCGTGATAGAGGCGGGATATAAACCAATCCAAAGTGCCGCGCTCGCGTAGAACCCCATAGACTAGCGCCGTAAGCAGGTTTTTATCGCGCTCATCGGTAAAGACATTATTTCTAAAGCATTCGGTAAGTGCCGCTTCGGCAAAGACGCCCTGCTCTTCGATCTCTCCAAGGATTTGAGCCACTAAAATCCTGAGGAGCGTTCCCTTTTTTAGGCTTTGTTCGTTCAATGTCTTTTAGCGTGTGCCGATAGTTGCCGTTTGTATTCTATAGCCGTTGAGAAATTCCCCGATGGGTAGCCTCTTTTTGTTCTCCATCTGCACCTCCTGCAAATAGACAAAGCCATCGGCTGCCGCAATAGGAAGACCTTGTGGGCAGGGGGTGCCGATGGCGCCGCAAGGCTCACCGTGCCCAGCAGGGAGAAACGAAGCGGTGAAGATGTTGAGCCGCTTGCCGCCGAGAAAGGTATAGGCGCCCGGCAGCGGCGAGAGCCCGCGAATCAAATTGACGATTCGTTCGGCGGGCAGCGACCAATCGATGAGGCAATCGCTTTTTTTCAAAGGAGGGGCAACGGTGGCAAGGCTGTTGTCCTGCTTTTTATAACTCGCCTTGCCTGCCGCAACCAGAGCGAGTGCTTCTATCAGCAGCGCCGCGCCAATATCGGCAAAGCGTTTTTCCAGCGAACCGCAATTGTCGTCTGTCCTTATGTTCGCCTCTTTTTGGAGGACTATATCGCCGGTGTCTATCCCTTCGTCTAGGCGCATGATGGTAGCGCCACTACTCCTTTCCCCTTCGATGAGCGCCCAGTTGAGGGGGGCGGCACCGCGGTAGCGAGGCAACAACGAGGGATGGACATTGAAGCAGCCGAGGGGGGGGATAGCCAAAGTATCCGCTTTGAGGATCTTTCCATAAGCCGCCACCACGAATGCCCGTGCTGCAAAGCTACGGAGATGCCTCAAGGTGGCGTCATCGAATTGCCGTGGCGTCAATACCTCGATGCCTTGCTCTTGTGCTCGCAGCTTGACGGGAGAAGGCAGATCTTTTTTGCCCCTACCTGCCGGGGCATCCGCCCTTGTTATCACCGCACGGATGGGAAAGCCTGCCACCAGCAGCGCCTCCAGTATGCGTTTGGCAAAATCGGGAGTGCCGAAAAAGAGCAGCGAGGGTTTTTTCTCTTTTTCTAGCGTTTTGGTCAATTCAGCGCCTCTTCTATCGCCGCGGGGGAGCGGCAGGGATTGCAAGCTACCTTTCCTTGCCTATCGATCAGCACCAGAGTCGGAACCCCCATAATGTTATACGCATTACCGACACTTTGCCTGCCGTCGATGAGGATACGATAAGGAATGCCGTTCTTGAGTGTCCAAGCGCTGACCTTTTGCGCCGTTTCGCCGAGATTGATGCCAACAACTTCCACACCGCGCGGCGTATATCTTTGATATAGTTTTTTGAACTCGGGAAGCAGGGAATTACACGCCGGGCACCAAGTTGTGGAAAAAATCATCAACAAAGGTTTTTTGCCGATAATTTTATGGGCATCGTATTCCCTTCCGTCCACATCCTGGAGGACAAAGGGGCTAGCCACTTTGGGGGGCCGTGCTTCTGTTCGGGAAAATCCCAACAAAAGCATCCCCCATACCATTATCACAACGATTACTATGGCAAATCCATTTCTCCTGATACCATGCCTTTTCGTCATCTTCATCACCATCGAGCCCTTCCTTTTCTATCGGCAATTACCCCCACCAAGCTATAAGCGCCTGTGCTAGAAAATAAACACCGGCGAGCACGAGAATACCCCCACAGATTTTAGTTATCATTTCCATCCAACGCCCCGCTTTTGGCAGATTCGCCAACAAGCCCGCCGAGGTTCCCGCGAGCACCAAGAGTGCTCCCATACCCAGCGCAAAAAAGAAAAATAGGCTCATCCCATAAAAGACATTTCCTGTTGTTGCCGTGTAACCCAAAAGCGCGATGATGATGGGGCTCGCGCAAGGACTGGTGATTAGCGCGGAAAGGGCACCCAAGAGGAACACCCGGAGATACCCAGAAGCCCTATCGTAGCGAGAGCGGGCTTTTCCAACGAAGCGGGGGGTGAAAAAAGGGATAGCAAATAGCCCCAATAGGGATAATCCCATCATGATGAACACAACCGCCACAAATAGATTCGTAAGGGGATTTGCCTGCAACGAGCCGAAAAAAACACCAGCCAGCGCCGCCAAGGCACCGAGCAGCGTATAAACTAGAGCTAATCCAAAGACATAGAAAATCGATAACAAAAAACCATTTTGATTGGTTTGGGCGCTGTTGGCGCCAATGATGGCAAGAGTTATGGGTAATAGGGAATAGGAACAGGCGGTAAAGGAAGCAAGAAGCCCGCCGAGATAGGCTAGTAAATAAGCCACGAGAGATGTTGCTAGCAAGGCTTTGTCGAGCAAATTGAATATGGTTTCTTCCGCCATTACCCTTTTTTATAACCTCCTTTTGTGTAGCGCTGGTAACTGCCCGTAACTACAGGACTACTTTTGGCAAAAACGACTGTCTTCATCTTCATCCGTTTAGAACTTTGCACAGGCAAGTAAATTCTCCCCAAAGTGCTGGCGGTATGAGTTATGAAATCTTTGTATAACGAGGTTTTGCTTGAGCTTGAATCGTTCGAAAATCCGTTTAGCAATTGATTATACTGAATTCCCGTTTTTGCGGGATGACGAAGAAGAAAGTGATGAAGAATTGGCTATATTCCAATGTATTGTCAAAACCCCTCTTTACTTCAAAAAGCTTTGGATTATCTTGCTGACGGCTTCCTCGTAGGAAAGCCCCAAGCTCATCAGCTTCATCAGCTGCTCATCGGCAATTTTGCCAATCGACGCCTCGTGGGTCAGCTCTGCTTCGGGGTGCAAGACTTTGAGGGAAGGGATGGTCTCGTTTTTCCCCCTGTCCATGATGATGGCGTCGCACTCGATATGCCCCAAGCAGGGAGCAAGGGCTTCCATGAGCGCGGAGAATGTTTGCAAAGAATCCCCCCTGATAACGGAGCGCGAGATCATATTGGCATGGGCGCCTGCTCCCACTAGGGAGATAACCGTTTTGGAGGTGGCGCTTTGCCTCTCTTCGGTCATCACCCTTTCTGTCATTTGCAAGGCGGCGCCTTTTTCGAGTATCACTTCGTTGATGCGCAAAGCCTCATCGACGCCACCGAGTTGGGTTAGCTCCATATCGAGACTCGCCCCCTCTTCGAGCTTGACCCGTGTGGTTGGGTTCAAGGCGCGTTTGCCTTGACCTTCACCAATGGCGAGGTGCTTTTCGATGTAACGAACGCGGGCGTTTTCCTCCAGATGGAAAGAGTGCAAACCCGCATGTCCTCGTGATTCCTTAGAGCCGCAATGAATGCCACAACCAGCGATGATGACGACATTACTGTTGGCGCCAACAATGAAATCGTTTTCCACGACATCGTAAAGCCCCGCCTGAGAAAGGATGACGGGAATATGCACCGACTCGTTGCGCGTGTTCGGTTTGATGGTGATAACGATGCCTGCTTTGTTTGCCTTGCTAGCTATCTCGATATTGGCGCTGCTTTCGCGCCCCCACAACTCCCCGTTTTTACGAATGTTGAAAGCCCCTTTGGGAATTGCCTCCAAATCGGCAACCGCTTTTAGCAGCTCTTTATCCAGATTATCTAAAACACTCATCGTATGTCCTATCCCCACAAGTTCGATAATCACAAACGCTGATATCGTTTAGGTATGGCAAGGCAGCAGAGAAAGTCCCTGCGAAGAAGAAAGAGCCTTCCCGCATAATCAGCACCGTGTCGGCGGCTTCCAAAAAAGCCCGATTGTGGCTGACAACCACCGTCGTTACCCCCCTCGTTTGCTGTTCATTCTTGAGCAGTTTCACCATTGGCTCTATCGTCCAGAGATCGATTCCCGTGTCTGGCTCATCATAAATGGCGATTTTGGGGTTACGGGCGATGGTCGTAGCCAACTCTATCTTCTTTATTTCACCACCGGAGAGCTTGCTATCGACGGGAACATTGAGGTGGGCAAAGGAACAGATACCCACGCGCTTCATCAGGCGCAAGATGTCCGTTGTTTCGTTGGTGTTGGCGGCGATGGCAATGAGTTCGCGAAAGGTAATGCCCTTGAAGCGGGCGGGGTGTTGAAAGCTATAAGCGATGCCGGCACGGGCGCGCTCGTGGATGGGCATATCCGTTATCTTCACTCCTGCTAGAGTGATGCTGCCGGCGCTTGCTGGGTAAATTCCCATTATCAATTTGGCAAGGGTGGTTTTCCCGCTGCCGTTAGGTCCAGTAATGGCATAGAATTTACCTTTCGAGAATTTATAAGAAAGGTTGGGGATGATGTCCCGACGGCTACCGTTGCTATCCACACTATAGCGTAAGCCCTCGATTGCTAGCATTTTGTTTTCTCCCTCTCTTTAAAGAGGGCAAAGCGCTACGCAAAACGAACCTTTTTAGTCAAGTTTATTGTCCTTTTCCTGTTGTTTTGTTGATAACTGGGAAGGGATAAAGCGGTATCAACCTTGTTTTTCACAATGGGCAGCGCGGAGGAGGTCTTCAACCGTTTTGACGGGATTGAAGGTGGTAAGCGGCACCTCCACAAAGGCGCTGTTCCAAAATGCCATCGCCCCGTTCCAAAGACCGGGGTACTCGAGAACCCGTAAGTTTCTCGATTTTTCCCTTTTTTGGGTGATAAAAAACGCTTCGGAATCGGCAAATCTACTTAAATCAAAAACACCGCCTCTCGGGTCATTGATACAGCAGACGATGTCCACCGGGTTGAAGTACTCTGCCGCCTGCCATATCGCCTCTTGGCGAGGGTCTTGGCGGTTTATCTGCAGTCCTTCCACCATTTGGAGGCTTATTGCCCCGTTCTTATCCCGCACCCAACAAGGCGTACCCCCCGGCTCACCGCTGTTGGGCACCACCCCGCAAACCCGCAACGGTCTTGCCAAGACATCTTGGATGAGCGCCGCTTTTGTTGTTCTATCCGCGCTAAAGAAAGAGGATGAGAAGCGATAATTTAGGGATTCCTCGCAAAAAGTGGTTGCCTCTCTAATTAGCTCCTCACGGCAATTCTGGTTATTTCCTGACAGGGCGCTTTGCAAATCGCCGCTTTTTTTGAGCAGGTGCAATAGATAGCCGCCCACCGCTTTTTTATATCTTATCGTGTCTTCTAGATATGAGGCATGGGCAATGTTGTCGATATTCTTGATGAAGATAATATCCGCTCGCAAGTTTTGCAGATTTTCCAACAACGCCCCATGCCCCCCGGCACGAAGCAACAACCTGCCATCGTTATCACGCGCCAATGTGCCGTTTTCGGTAATGGCGATCGTATCGGTGGCGGGGGATTGGCACGATAAATCGACCAAGAATTGCACTTTGTATATCCGTTCCAGATCGCTTCGAGCTTCCCTCAAGAACGCCTCGATATTTTCTTTATATTCCCGTGCGACAGTAAAATGCACCCGACAGTAGCCGTTGCCATCGGTACAATAAAGCGCCGCCTCGCGAAGCTGTTCTTCCAACGGCGTGGCGATAGCCCCTCCATAGCGATGAAATGCCACCAAAGCTTTGGCGATACCGCCATAGCCCAAGCCCCCTCTCTTATTCAAAATTGCTTCGAGCAAATCGACAATGCCGCCTTGCCTCTGCATCTCTTCTAACCTTTGCTTGCCTAGCAATTCGCCTAGTAAGGGATAAAAGGCGTAGCGGGGTAGGTTTTGCAAAAACCTTTCGTTTTCGGCGTTGCTCTTAAACCCCCCTTCTTGCAGGGCACCTTGCCAAGCTTCGAACATCCTGCTTGCCGCTCCCGAAGCGGGGACGAATTTGAGGATTTGCAGATGTTGTGCGCGTTCTTCGAAATAGGAAACAAAATTGGCTAGCTCCTTTTCTGAAAAACGGGAAATGCCCTCACCAAGCGCGCCTGCCTTTTCCAAATGCAAAAAGGAGGGGGCAACTCGCAACAGGTGCCACTGCCTTTCCAACGCTTCTAACGAGAGAGAGCGTTGCTCGAGAAGACTAATATCGGCTTGAGAAAGCCCCTTTCTTACGGAATCGCTATCAACGCCATCTTCGGGCATGATTAGCCCCCCTTTTTGGAATATAATTACCTACATATTTCCCTGTTTTAGGCTTTTTATTCACCCTTTGTATCGAACAGCTTTGCAAAAAGCATCCTATCGAGGGAGGGTGTTTACATGAATCATAGAAAGTCGTCCTTACCATTTTTATACTTTCTCTTGACATGGTAGAGCGCCAAGCACACATGGTTAAGCATGGATGAACCTAGAATAACGCTCGTTCCCTCCGCAAAGTTGATTTTAGCCTCTGCCTCGCCGCGCCGTTACGAGCTCTTCCGCCAGCTTGACATAGCTTTTTCCGTTGTTGTTGCCGATGTCGATGAAAAACAACAGGAGAGGGATGAGCCAGAGACATTGGTCAAGCGCCTGGCGTTTCAGAAGGCGGCAACGGTGGCTTCGCGCTATCCCCACGCCTGGGTGTTGGGGGCGGATACCATCGTTGTCTTAGACACGGAAATTCTGGGCAAGCCTGCCGACAAGGACGCCGCCCTGGCGATGCTCAACAAATTGAGTGGTAGAACACACAGCGTTTATACGGGCTTTGCCATCGTTCACAAAGAGCGGGGTGTGGAAGTTCTAAACATGGCAAGCTCTTTGGTAACCTTTCGTGTGCTCAGTAAGGAGGAAATAAGGTGGTATGCCGATAGTGCCGAGCCTTATGATAAGGCGGGTGCCTATGCCTTGCAAGGGCGCGGCGCGATGTTCATCAGCAATGTGGTAGGCTCATATACGAATATCATAGGTCTGCCTCTCAGTGAGGTGTTGGAAACATTGATAAGGTTAGGGGCACTTACTTTTAGGTAGCAAGGGTGATGAACGAAATAAGAGAAAAGATTTTGGAAGTTCGAGCAAGGATGGCAAAGGCGGCACTACAGGCAGGGCGCAATCCCGGCAACATCAAACTGATGGCGGTGAGCAAGGCGGTTTCGCCCGAACGGGTGGCAGCCGCGATTGCCGCCGGCGTCGATATTGTCGGGGAAAACTACCTTCAGGAAGCGCAAAGCAAGGAAGCCACCCTCGTTATTGCGCCCGCCCTCCATTTTATTGGTCATTTGCAGAGCAACAAAGCAAAATTCGCCGTGAGGCTTTTCGATATGATCCATTCCATTGATCGTCCCGAACTGGCAGAAGAACTAAACAAGCGGGCGGCGGCTTTGGGTAAAATTCAGGATATATTATTGGAAATAAATATGGGAGGCGAAGAGACCAAGAGTGGTGTTGCCCCCGCGGCGGCGGCAACTCTTTTGGAAAGGATCGCGCCGCTTGTCAATTTGCGGGTTTGCGGCTTGATGACCATTCCCCCTCCTTTTTTCGATGGCAAGGAAACCCGCCTCTGCTTTGCGAATCTCTTTAGGTTATGTGAAACACTGCGTTTGCTGCAAATCCCCAATGCACCGCTGACGGAGCTTTCCATGGGGATGTCCAATGATTACGAAATGGCTATTCAAGAGGGAGCAACCATTGTGAGAATTGGTAGGGGGATTTTTGGTAAGCGCCCCTCTCGTGTTTGCAATGTTCGATAAACACCCCAACCAACGCTCCCTGCTCATGCTTGCCGCGGCTGCCCGAGACAGGGCAGGTGAGCCACTGTTTTATCGCGAGCATAGCCGTGCCCTGCATCTCTCCGAAGCAATTCTTACCGATAGCCCTTTCGCCCAAAGGACACTTGCCATTGTTGCGGAGCGTAAACTTGCCGCCGGACATGGGGTGGGACATGCGCAGCGAGTGGCGTTGGAGGCGGGTGCAATTGTGCTCATCGAAAGGCAAGAACGGGAAGGCGATTGGCGAGAGGAAGTAACATTGGCACATTTGTCAGGTTTGCTCCATGATATTTGCCGTAACGAAGCAGACCATGCCGACAAAGGGGCAAAAGAGGCGCAAGAAATACTAAGTAATTTCCCCCTTACCCCCAAAGCACGCCAAAGGGTTTCTTTGGCAATTGCTGCCCATGAAGCCTTTCGAGAGCCGACGGAACGAAACCTTGCAAGCGACACCCTGCTTGCCGATGCTTTATATGACGCTGACAAATTTCGCTGGGGTCCTGACAATTTCACAAGCACACTTTGGGAAATGCTAACGGCGGGAGGTCATCCCCTAGAGAAACTCTTCGAGCATTGGGAGCGGGGCATAGAAGGCATCAAGCGTATTCGTAGCACTTTTCGCAGCGCCACCGGCAAGTTCTATGGACCAGATTTTATCGATAGAGGGCTTGCTATTGGTGAGGTGATCTATGATTTTTGGATTACCGGGCAGGAAACGAGAAGTGGGGAGGGAAAGTAACGAATTGCCACTCCGAATCTTCGAGAAAGCTATCGTTTCAGTATAGCACTTGCCATTGTTACTTTTGGCAAATGTTATACCTAGAAACCTTTGTCGAATAAAGCGGCTAGTTCCTTACTTTCGAAAATCTCTATTCAACTATTGTGGAAGTGATAAAAATACTCAGGGGGTTGAAGATACATGCGTAGCCTTTTTGGGTCATTGCTTATTGTCCTGGCATTTCCCATGTTACTCATAGCGGCGGACAAAAGCGCGCTTTTCGAGCTCGATGAGTGTCTCACTTGAGGGTTAGAAGCCAAGATAAGTTATATCTTGATGAGAAAAGAAGGGGTTATCGACATCTCATTTCCACAGGGAAGGATAATTCAGGGGCGTATTGTTGCCAAACCCAAAGCCTCTGAAAGTAACCTTGTCGAAGTTACTTTCGATGATAGGGAAACCAACGCAACGGAAATCATCAAGGCGCTGCAAAGCGGATCGATAAAAGCCACTTTGGTGCCATTACCGCTAGCACCCACCAGTACGCCTAGTCGGAGACGATAGGGAAAGCCCTTGAGGGTGCTTTTCTTCCATAAATACTAACAAGCTAGGCGGTGTTTTTTCAGGACAGCGAGGGAGAAATATTCAACCCTCGTCGCCACTTTTGTCCTTTTTAGAAAGAGATTCGGTGGGGGGGGAGTAGTGTCTGCTCTTTTCCAACAAATCAGGGCGGCGCGCTTTGGTCCTGCACAGCGCCTCTTGCTGTCGCCATTCCTCGATGTGTTTTTGGTGCCCAGAAAGTAAAATATCCGGTATTTGCCAACCCTTGTATTCCGCAGGACGCGTGTAGTGTGGATGTTCCAGCAAGCTTTTGGCAAAAGAATCATGACAGGGGGCTTCCTCATTGCCAATGGCACCGGGCAATAAACGGGTAACGGCATCGACAACCACCATCGCCGCCAATTCCCCTCCGGTTAGGATGAAATCACCGATGGAGATTTCGCAATCCACCAAATGCTCGCTAACGCGCTCGTCTATGCCCTCATAACGCCCGCAGATGAGAATCAAACGGGGTCGATGGGAAAATTGCCAGGCTATTTCTTGATCAAAAAGCTTCCCCTGCGGGGAAAGCAACACCACCAAAGGCTCGGCGCCGCCGGGGATAATTGTTTGCAGTGCTCTGTCGATAGGCTCTATCTTCATGATCATCCCCCCGCCCCCCCCGTAAGGGGCATCATCCGTAACCCGATGTTTGCCGAGCGCGTAATCACGGATATTATGGGTAACTATTTCTAATATCCCCCGCTCTCGAGCACGCTTGATAATACTCTGTTGAAAGGGGGAAACGAACATTTCTGGAAAAAGGGAGAGAATATCGAACCTCATCGGACTTTTCTTAATTTTGCGTTTGCCATAGCTCTTCATAGCCAGCCGGAAGGGCAACGGTGATGGTTTTTGCTTCTATATCGATACCAACGATGCACTCCGGAACGGCAGGAATCAAAAGTTCTATGTCTCCCGCTCGGCAGACATAGACATCGTTGCCGCCCGTTGGGAAAATCGCTATAAGCTTTCCTAATGGGATTTTTTGCTCCGAAACGATCGTTGCTCCGAGCAACTCGAACCAATAATATTCGCCAGTGGGCAATGGGGGAAGATAAGAGGGCGGCACTAAAACCCTCGTGCCGATGAGAGGCAAGGCGCTGCCGATATCTTCTATCCCTTCCAAATCCAAGAAAAAAAACCCTCCGCGATGGAGATGGGCTTTTCGTACTCGGTAGTAACGAAAATCTTCCGGGGGAAGCTCCACCAAGCCACTGGTAACATCGGGGTTAGTCGCAATGGCAGGGGTTATAAAAACATCTTTTAAAACTAGTAAGGCGTCGTTTCCCGCTAGAAACGACGCCACCTTTAGAGTTCCCTTTAACCCGCGAGTTTTTGTTACTCGCCCTATTTCTAACAACCGCACCTACTCTAGTATCTCCAGTACCGTTCTTTTCTTAGTTTTTGTGGCGGCAGCGGTAATGATGGTTCGCATTGCCTTTGCCGTTCTCCCCTGCTTGCCGATTATTTTGCCAATATCTGTAGGATCTACTCTCAATTCGATAACCGCCGTCTGTTCACCGGCAACCTCTTCGACACGAACCTTATCCGGATTATCAACCAACGCCTGTGCTATGTACCTAACCAATTCCTTCATGATTTTCTCCTTTCTAGACGAGTTTGCGCTTGAGCTGTTCGGGGAGAAGGTTATGCGCTTTTGTTTTTCTCCCAGAGTGTTCTCACCGTGTTGGTGAAAAGTGCGCCTTTGGCAAGCCAGTCTTCTACCCGTTCCTTTTTGAAGATGATCTCGGCTGGATTTTTGTTGGGATCGTAGCTGCCAACCACCTCTATGAACCTACCATCACGCGGTGAGGAGCCATCCGCAACTACAATCCTGTAGAAGGGCTTTCCTTTTGCACCTTTTCGAGTGAGCCTGATTTTTGTTGCCATCGATTCTGTATGTTGCCTCCTTACTTTCCCAAAATCATAACGGTAATTCCGATGGTGGCGCAGGTAGCATAGAAGATTTTTATTGGAAAGGAAATTTTACCCCGTGCCTTTTTGCCAGTTTCCCCAAGTTTCCTTTTTGTGAAAACATCTTTAGCATTTTCTTGAGCGATTCATATTGCTTTAAGGTGTGATTGACATCCTGAACCGTTGTCCCGCTACCACTTGCTATCCGTTTGCGGCGCGAGCCATCGATGATTTGGGCATGCAAACGCTCTTGCTTGGTCATGGAATCGATTATCGCAATCGTCCTGACAATTCCCTTAGCGTCATCAGGATCGTTGTGGGCAGAGTGTTGGAGTTTGCCCATCCCCGGTATCATCCCCATAACATCCTGGAGTGAGCCGAGCTTGCGCACCTGTTTCAGTTGTTCTCGAAAGTCTGCGAGTGAAAAATCGCCCTTGCGGAGCTTTTGTTCCAGTGTCCGTGCTCCTTGTTCATCGCTTACTTTTTGTGCCTTTTCCACCAGGCTAACAACATCACCCATGCCCAGAATGCGTCCCGCAATCCGTTCTGGATGAAACCTTTCGAGGGCGTCCGTTTTTTCACCTACCCCGATGAATTTGATGGGTTTGCCAAGCATCGCCTTCAACGAAAGCGCCGCCCCACCACGGGCATCGCTGTCCATTTTGGTCATAATAACGCCGTCGAGCGGTGTTATCTGATGAAAGGCAGTGGCTACATTGATCGCTTCCTGTCCTAGCATTGCATCGGCGACAAAGAGAGTCTCGGCAGGTTTTACCACCCCCACAATTTCTCGTAGTTCCCACATCATTGTCTCATCGAGCTGATTTCTACCCGCTGTATCAATTATTGCCACCTCGTAACCCCGCCGGCGCGCCTCATTGAGCGCCTTGCTACAAATGACGGCGGGTTTCTCGTTTAGCGAAGGGAGAAACGCCTCCGTGCCAATTTGTTTGGCGAGGATATGAAGTTGCTCGACGGCGGCGGGGCGGTAAATATCGGCAGGAATCAGATAGGTTCTCTTGCCGCTAGCAATGAGATGATGGGCAAGTTTGGCAGCGCTGGTGGTTTTCCCGCAGCCTTGCAAGCCTACGAGAATGATCGGGGCGGGTAACTTGGAGCCAAAGCGGATGTAAGCGCTCGTTTCTCCCAGCAATTCTACCATCTCCTCATGCACTATTTTAATCACCTGTTGTCCTGGGGTGATGCTATCTAACACCTCGATACCGACGGCACGCGCTCTAACCCCTTCTATGAAGGACTTCACCACCTTGAAATTCACATCCGCCTCTAGCAGGGCTATCCTTACTTCCGTAAGCGCCTCTTCTATGTTCTTTTCCGTGAGCCTCGCTTGTCCTTTGAGGGTTTTGAAAACCTTGGCAAGTTTTGCGGAAATACCTTCGAACATTACTGTTACCACCCAAGTTTTTGGCGTTGGCTATGTCATGATGATATGCCCGTCAACGCTTTTGGCATATCGGAAGATTTGTGCAAATAAGTTTTCGATACATTTTATCTGACTATGAATTTATTAACATATTGATTATACTGGATTCACGCTTGTTCGGGGATGCTGGTACGGAGGCTGACTTTCTCTTTTTACGGGGATGTCAACCCGGGGCTGGTTTTTCTCTGGAGTTTATTCTTGGTGAAAGCAACCCGGGATGCTGGAATAGTTACTTACTCTATTCCCTTTTTAAGGCTCTAAAATTGGAGTTTATAGCTTTTTGATGATTTTTTGGAGACGGCGTTGGGCACGGGACGGTTTCCGGGGGGGTCCCTTCTTTTTTGTGCTTATTCTATCGCCTAGCTCTTCTTCGTTTCCCCTATCATCCTCTGCTTTCCCCGTGTTGTCCGACAAACCCACATTTCTGGCTTCGTATAATTTTTTCTCGAAATCTAAAGAGGCGATGGCGCTATAGCCACAGCGTGTGGCGTAAGAAGCAATTTCGCGGTCGGAGGAGACTACCACGAAATCATCGGCACGCTTTGCCAATAACTCCTTGATAACCTCATCCGCTTTTTTCCCCAAAGAGGAATAGATGATATCGATTCCCGCGTAACGGTCGTGTTCATCGGTGGGCGCGCCTCCCTCCCATCCATCGAAAACGACCGTAATATGATGCTCTTTATGGATGCGATAAGCCTCCAGTAAATATAGAAGGGCGCTCCTTCCTTCTTGCAGCCCCTGCCGTTCCGCCTGTCTTAGCGCGAGGCTTTGGCGGATGAGATTGTAGCCATCAACAATTATGTGCATATTCACGCCTTCGTATAAATTGTGAGGGGTTCACCCCATCGAAAACCGTTATGTTCATGAGATAAACCCAAGAGGATGTTTATTGGATTGGCAGGCGCCAAATTTCTTTTGCCATCTTTGCCATTTCCTTTTGTCGCGAAGCCAGCTTTTCCTCATCCCAATCATCGTATAGTTTACTGAGTGCTTGGGTAATTCTGCTGTTGCTTTGGGCATACAAGGGCTTTTTATCGGCAAAGCCCTGGGCTGCGGCTTTCTTATTTAAATCCTTTTCCAACAAAGTAAGGTTGCCCAGCCGATCAACCGAACGCCCAATCCCCTCATCACTAAAGTGTTCCCACCCGGGAATGTTGTTAAACGAGGCACTTTCAGGGAGAATATGTTCGATGTTGTAAATGTCGCTGGTGAGGGATATATCATTGTTATATTTATGTTTTTCTAGTTTGCTGAATATATATTTTATGAGCTTTGGTTTTCCTTTGAAGCTCTTTAGCGAAAAGTTAGTTGCAAAACTCTCATCGGGCACATAAATGCGCTTTAAGGCGCTTAAATCAAAGGGCTGTTTGTTGCTTATGGAAACGGCAAGCTTGTTATACACCTCTTCCTGTTCGTTGGGATTCAAGCCACTAATGACATTGTAGCGAAAAGAAACAACAGCACAGGCTTCCACAAGTCTTATAAAATCTTTATCCTCAAGATGTCGATAGGCGGCAAGGAGCAACGAAAAAGCTTGGCGGATATCGAACAAATCCAACTCCCGCAGAGCGTTTTGCACATCCTGCTTTCCTTTCCATAGTTCATCTTCTGGGTTTTGTAGCGCAATATAGACATCCGCCATATTATCCAATTCCCTAAGCAGGTCAAACACCTGCCTCTTCTCACGAATGTTTTTCCTAACAACTTTGAAGAGATCTCTTTTGCGCACCGTTTTATTGCTGCTGTTCCAATAATAACGCTGGTAATCCTCCAGTTTCTTGCCATGTAGTTTATCGATAATGTTTCCCCACAATGCTTCCAATTCGTCTATTTCTAATGGGCGCGGTTTGGCTTTATCGACAACCGCAAAGAAATAATTCTTTAGCAAATCCGCGGCGGATAACTGCACTCCCCGGGCGTTCAAGGTCTCGAAGACTTTAAAGGCATTCAAATCATCGGATACGATGAGCCTCGTGAAAAACAGCTTATCCGCCAAAATAGCAATTAACTTAGCCAAGTTTACCCCAGTCGAGAACTCTCTCTTTATCTTCTCGTAACACCAAAGAAAACAGTCGCGCATCTGGCGCTCGGAGGCGTTGACTTTCTTGGCTTTTAGTTCCCTTGGTGATGGCAAAAAGGTCAGTTGCCGCCGATAAAAAGCATCGCTGTTATGATCGAGCTTAAGTTTATTCTCTTTTATTAAGGTTTCAGGATCCGTATAGCCGATGTAGCTTTTGTAGAGCTCGTTACGACGCTCTTCATTTTGCTCCGGCTCCATCCCCTCTTCGACTAGGTCCTTGAGGCATTTGAGAACGGCAAGAACGATGATGCTCAGAGTTATTATCCGCTGTTGCCCATCGATTACCTGGAAGAGCTTGTTATCCGCGCTTTGCAATACGAGGTAACCCATGTAGTGTTCAAGTTCCTCTTTCTGCCAAAGAGCAATTATGTCGTTCCATAAATCATCCCGATGTTCTTCTTCCCAAGTGTAATCCCTTTGGAACTTGGGAATCTCGTATAACAGCCCGTTTGCCATTAACTGACGGTAGGTAATGGTCCCGTATCTTGTATGCCTTTCATTTTGTGAGCCCTTTCATCGCAAGATGATGACAAATAGTAACACGGCGCCCGAAAGGTTGTTAAGGCGTTTTTCGTTCGCTCGAGTGCAGAACATAACCAAACGGAGTTCCCGTTGTCTTATCTTAACATCCGCGGCTATTCCGCCACAGGAGCTTATGCAGCTGCATCTGTAACCTTACCCTGATCCCGCTTTGCAATATCCATTCTGCCAAAAGACGGGGCTCAAGGAGGGCGGTGTTTGGAGAAAATAAGGCAATGTTGGTGAAGGGGGGATTTTCTCTGGTAATGCGTTGCAGCGTTTTACAAGCGAAATCGAAATCGGTGCGTGAGGAAAGGACGAACTTCACCTCATCTAGCTCCTTCAATCTTTTGATATTTCCCCAATCGTTACCCTCTGCCTCACCGCTATCGGGGCATTTGAAATCCACAATACGATGGCAGCGGCTATCGATAAGATCTATCGGCAGGCTGCCGTTGGTTTCTAACATCACATCGAAGCCGAGCTCTAGTAGATGCACAACCAACGAAGGCGTTTCCCCTTGTAAAAGTGGCTCGCCACCGGTGATTTCCACGAGCGAGCAAGGGAAAGACTTAACGATATCAACAATCTCTTCGATTGCCATCACCCTTCCTTCCTCGTAAGCATAGTCGGTGTCGCAGTAACGGCAACGATAGTTACAACCAGTCAAGCGGACGAAAATACAGGGCAGTCCCGCCCGAGAAGATTCACCTTGTATGGAAAAGAATATCTCGTTGATGTGCAGCAATTTTCTCACCCTCTGAAATAAAAATGGGAGAAGCCCGCTTATCCCTAAAAGGCTTCTCCCGTTATAAAAAGGAAACGATTATGACTAGTTGTCTTTAACAGGAATGCGCATTGAGTAGAACGAGCGCCACACAAAGACCAAAGCACCGAGCAAGAAGGTTACTCCCACATAGGTGGCAAAGGTCTTGACATCGGGGGCAATCGCTATTTCCATCGCCAAGAGTCCAAAAAGCGTGGTGAACTTGATGATGGGATTCAAAGAAACCGAGGAGGTATCTTTGAAGGGGTCGCCGACAGTATCTCCAATGACAGCTGCATCGTGAAGCGGGGTGTTCTTTTCTTTGAGATCAACTTCCACAACCTTCTTGGCATTATCCCAGCAACCACCCGCGTTTGCCATGAAAATAGCCTGGAACAAGCCAAACATGGCAATGGCGATTAGATAGCTAACGAAGAAAGAAGCCGCAGCGTTGGAGTGAGCTGCCAGAAAAGCAAACGCTAAGGCGAATAAGAATACGGCAATAAAGATGTTGAACATCCCTTTCTGGGCGTAAACCGTACAGATTTTTACAACTTCTTTGGAAGATTCGGTCGAAGCCGCCAGGGAAGCTTCTTCATCCAGTTTGATATTCTTCTTGATGTATTCAACCGCCCGATAGGCGCCGGTAACCACCGCTTGGGTAGAGGCGCCGGTAAACCAATAAATCACCGCGCCGCCGCAGAGGAAACCAAGAATCGTATAGGGGTTGAGCAGGTTCAAAATGGTTTCGGGAGCAACGCCCAATTCTTTTTCCAACATCAAAATGAGTGAGAAAATCATCGTGGTAGCGCCCACAACTGCAGTACCGATGAGAACGGGCTTTGCCGTTGCTTTGAAAGTATTGCCGCAACTATCATTTTCTTCCAGATAATGTTTGGCGACATCGAAACGCGGGGAAAAACCATAGTCCTTTTTGATTTGCCCTTCGATATCAGGAATGGTTTCGATTAAGGATAATTCATAGATGGACTGAGCATTATCCGTAACGGGACCATAGCTATCCACCGCGATGGTAACGGGGCCCATGCCCAGCATACCAAAGGCGACCAAACCAAAGGCGAAGATGGACGAATAGGACATGATGCTATCTAGACCCTGCGTGCTTGCCCCATAGGCTACTGCCATCAATGAACAAATCGCACCACCAATCCAGAAGGCGCTCATGTTGCCAGCGACGAAGCCAGAAAGGATGTCCAAAGAGGCACCACCTTCACGAGCCGCCGTAACCGCTTCTTGGCAGTGCTTTGATTTGGAGCTGGTAAAAACCTTGACTAGCTCGGGGATGAGCGCGGCGGCAAGCGTGCCGCAACTGATTATTATGGAGAGTGTTAGCCAGATGTTGTTGGGCAAATTGCCGATGAGAACCTTGCTAATAATGAAGGTAACACCGATAGAAACGAGGGAGGTTATCCAAACCAACGAAGTTAGCGAAGCCTCGAAGTTGACTTTTTCCTTGTTGCCCCAAAGCGCGTTGCTGACGAACTTGTTGACGAAGAACGAACAAATAGAGGTAATTATCATGAAGATACGCATGACGAAAATCCAAACGAGCAATTCCGTTTGATACTCGGGAAGGCAGGCGAGCACGATAAAAGCAATAAGGGCAACACCGGTAACCCCATAAGTTTCGAAACCATCCGCCGTTGGACCAACAGAATCACCAGCGTTGTCCCCCGTGCAGTCGGCAATAACACCCGGGTTGCGGGGATCATCTTCCTTGATGGAAAAGACGATCTTCATCAAATCGGAACCAATATCGGCAATTTTTGTGAAGATGCCACCACAGATGCGCAACGCACTTGCTCCCAGTGATTCACCAATGGCAAAGCCAATGAAGCAGGCGCCAGCGATTTCACGAGGCATAAAAACAAAAATGACGAGCATCATAATGAGCTCAACAGCAACCAACATAACGCCGATACTTATTCCCGCCGAAAGGGGAATATCCAGCAATTTCATTGGTTTGCCTTCCAATGAGGCAAAAGCCATCCGCGCGTTGGCAAAGGTGTTCATCCTGATTCCAAACCACGCCACACCGTAGGAACCGAGGATACCGATGACAGTCCAAATGAGAATGGTGATAACGCCTTGGGTGGTTATATCTGGAAGCAAAAAACCAAAATAATAAAGGATGCACGCACCGATGAAGATAAAGAGAATGAGCAAAAATTTGCCCTGTTGAATGAGATAGGTTTTGCAAGTTTGGAAAATAACATCCGCTACATCGAGCATGGACTTGTGTGCGGGCAGCCTCTTTACCTTGAGATATTCATAAACACCAAACAGCATCCCTGCAAAACACACAAGGAAACCATACATCAGCAGCCGCACATGGTCATCGCCGAGCTGTGGCAGCACTAAATTTGCTTCAGAAGCAAAAGCAGGAAGTGCCCCGAACAATAAAGCCATGACCGTGGCGAGCAAGCCAACAAAAAATTGAACCTTCGCCTTCATTCTTTCCTCTCCTTCTATATTTGGTATGCAAAGCAATGTCCGTTGTCTTTAAAGGACACCTATGAGAAATGCGGGGCGCGGGTAACATAGCGGTTTTACTATTGTCAAGGGTTTATAGGTGTTGTCATTGATTATTTAATCGATTTATCCATTTGAAAAATTTGATGCTTTTTAAAAAACACTCTCTCTTGGTCAGTGTGCATATCACGCTCGACAAGGGCTTCGAAAGAAATCAAAAAAATTATTTTTACGAAGGGTGTTTTGCCGAAAAGCAAAAAGCCTTTGACTTTGGGTTTTTGATGGGATAGCCGCTCGCCCACTTTGTTGGTTTCCCTTGGGGAAAGTTCCCGAATCCATGGTGTGCCTTGTCGTCCCTTGTCGTGCCTTGTCGAATCTTGGGCGTTAGCCCTCGGGTTTTTAGGAAAAAAATAATTATAGAAGCCTGGGTTAGTTACTGAGGTCATTTATTACAAAATCTTTAATCCACCTAATAAGAGCCCTAGATAAAGGGGTATCCTTGCCCAGAGAATGGGACAGCAAAAATCGAGTTTCCCGATAACAGGCTAGATGCTGTTGTGGGTGTTAACGATAATTCCAAGGGGACTTCCCTCATATAAGGGCGGCATCGTTCTTGACGAAAACAATTCCTTCTTTGTCGCGCTAAATTCATTCTGGTGCTTTTTGATGGTGTTTTTATTTTGCCAAGGCTTTCTTGTGCAAATTTTTAATATTGTTGAAGCTTTACGAAGGCCCGACAGAGGAGAAAAAACTAAAGGAAGATAGCAGCAATGAACATCGATACAATAAAAAGACTTCCCATCAGCCAACTCAACGAGCTTGCCAAAGAGTTGGAAATCAACGGTGGCGCCAACTCTATGCGCCGCCAAGATCTAATTTTTGCAATACTCTCTACGAAAGCGGGCAAGAACGAAGCGATCTTCGGGGACGGGGTATTGGAGATCCTTCCCGATGGCTTTGGCTTTTTGAGGGCTACGGATTACAATTACTTTCCCAGCCCCGATGATATCTATGTTTCTCCATCACAGATAAGAAAGTTTGGTCTGCGTAATGGTGATGCCATTTACGGTGAAGTTAGACCTCCGAAAGAAGGCGAAAAATACTTTGCTTTGCTCAAAATTGATAGCATCAACTCCAATCAGCCTGATATGGCAAAGAACAAAATTCTTTTCGATAACCTTACCCCCTTATTCCCTAACGAAAAGTTGAAATTGGAAGCGGCAAAAGACAACCTTTCTACCCGAGTAATGGACATTTTTACCCCGATTGGTAAAGGGCAGCGTGCCTTGATTGTCTCCCCTCCCCGAGCAGGAAAAACCGTTTTGCTTCAAGATATAGCGCACAGCATCACCAAAAATCACAAAGAGGTGTTTTTAATAGTCCTACTCATCGATGAACGCCCTGAAGAAGTTACGGATATGCAGCGTTCTGTCAAAGGGGAGGTGATTTCTTCGACATTCGATGAGCCGGCGGCGAGACATATCCAAGTTGCCGAAATGGTGATCGAGCGGGCAAAGCGACTCGTGGAAGGTGGCAAGGATGTGGTTATCTTGCTCGATAGTATCACGAGATTGGCGCGGGCTTATAATGCGGTTGTTCCCGCCAGTGGCAAGGTTCTCTCCGGCGGCGTCGATTCTAACGCCTTACACCGCCCCAAGCGGTTTTTTGGAGCGGCACGCAATATCGAAGAGGGTGGTAGCCTAACGATAGTTGCAACCGCGCTTATCGATACCGGGAGCCGCATGGACGAAGTAATTTTCGAAGAGTTCAAAGGAACGGGTAACATGGAATTACATCTTGATAGGCGCTGCGCCGATAGGCGAGTTTTTCCCGCTTTTGATCTCATTCGTTCCGGCACCCGTAAAGAGGAGATGCTCATCCCTAAGAACAACCTCAATCGGGTGTGGATATTGCGTAGGCTTTTGCAAGAAATGAATACCGTCGAAGCCATGGAGTTCATCATCGATAAAATCAAGAGAACGAAAATCAACCAAGAATTTCTCGATTCTATGAATCAAGGCTGATAAAAACTACTTGCGCTTTGGGAAAAGTTGCTTATAGGCGCCGCGTAAATTGCAAGATAAATGGCGATATAAAAACAAATAGAAACAAGGGAGAACATCGATAATGAAAAGCGGTATCCATCCCGACTACCAAGAAACTACCATTACCTGTGTGTGTGGTAATGCTTTTACAACTCGCTCCACTAAAAAGGACATCCGGGTGGAAATTTGCTCTAACTGCCACCCCTTCATGACGGGTAAACAAAAGATCGTCGATACCGAGGGGCGGGTCGAGCGTTTTGTAAAAAAATATGCGGCGGCGAAGAAGGATCTCTCTCCCTCCTCAGCTTCCTCTAAAACAAAGACTAAAGCTTAACCCTATTGGTGCCTAAAATCCGCCTCTTTTTAGTTTATTGGATGGTTTTTGGTGATCATTGGGGGATGCTCTAACAAGTTGAATCGTAAAGTGGATGCGTGATTTTGTTTTTGAAGTGCCAACCAAGATCATCTTTGGTGGCGGTAAAGTAGCAATGATTGGCGCTGAACTGGGCGCCTTTGGTATTAAAAAACCTCTGCTAGTCTATGGTAAGGGCTCCATCGAGCGCAATGGTGTTTATAAACAAGTCATATCCTCTTTGGAAAAGCAAAAAATAACACCCGTAGAATTTAGAGGCATTCGCCCCAATCCCGTATTATCCCATGTTTATCGAGGTATAGAGCTTGCCCGCCGCGAGGAAGTCGATGGTATCCTTGCCGTTGGGGGCGGTTCGGTAATCGACAGTGCCAAAGCAATTGCCTGTGGTTCGAAAGCAAACGGCGATGTTTGGGATTTTTTTATCCACAAGGCACAAGTTAAAGACGCCCTTCCCATTTTTTGTGTTCTTACCGTTGCGGCAAGTGCTTCGGAGATGAACGGTGCGGCGGTGATCACCAACGAGAATAAAGCGCAGAAATTTTCTATTCGTTCGCCACTACTCCTGCCTAAGGTCTCCATACTCGACCCAACGACACTTTTTACTTTACCAGCAGAATACACGGCAAACAGTGCGATAGACATCATTACCCACATGCTAGAGGGGTACTTCAATAACTCCGCATCATATAGCCCTTTGCAGGATGGGCTTATTCACGCTTTGTCCAAGGTGGTTATTCAAGCCACAGAAAAGCTCTTGGTGGAGCCTTACAACTACGATGAGCGTGCCAATTTTATGTGGGCAGCGACGCTCGGCTTCAACGGCATTACCAATGTGGGTATGGGAGCCATAGCTTTCCCTGTTCATATGATCGAGCATTCCTTGAGTGCCCTTTACGATATTGCCCATGGAGCGGGTTTGGCGATTATCCTTCCCGCCTGGATGCGTTACTTCCTCGAAGAAAAAGCCTCGCGCTTTGCGCTTTGGGGAAGGGAAGTTTTCGAGGTGCAGGATGCAGCTGCTTGTGTGGAGGCTCTCTGCTCGTGGTTTTCTCGAATTGGTGCTCCCGTATCGCTCGAAGAAGCGGGGATACCTGTTGCGGCTATCCCTCGAATTGCCGCCAATGCCCACGAGCTAGCGCGAGTTTGGTCGCTAAAAGATTACAACCAGCAAAACATTGCCTCGATACTCCGTTTGGCGGCGCATTAGATACGACAAGCACCATGTTGGGTGCCTGTCGTAGTGGTAAGTTGATGGCACCGTGCATTTCTTCTATCCAATTTCATCATAGCCTTCGATAAATTAAGTACTGCTGTTGGAGCGGAAAGTGGCGAATAAGAACTACGATGTTGTTGTTATCGGTGGGGGACACGCGGGTTGTGAAGCCGCCCTTGCCTGTGCGAGAATGGGCTGTGAGACATTGCTTTTTACCATTAATCTCGATTCCTTGGCGTTGATGTCTTGTAATCCCGCTATCGGTGGTGTGGGCAAGGGACATCTCGTGCGAGAAATCGATGCTTTAGGCGGAGAGATGGGGAAAATTGCCGATGCCTCTGTTTTGCATTGTCGTGAGCTCAACACTTCTAAGGGACACGCCGTGCGCTCGACGCGCTTCCAATGCGATAAACAGCGCTATCGCCTCTTGATGAAATCATCGCTCGAAAAACAACATCGGCTTCATATCCAACAAGGGATTATCGAAGAGGTCATTGTCGATACTGGTATGGTTATCGGGGTTATGGATAATCTCGGTGTCTTCCACTCTGCCAAGCGGGTTATTATCACCACTGGCACTTTTCTCGATGGCTTGATTCATATCGGCACCAAGCGCATTCCTGCCGGCAGGGCTGGTGAGGAACCTTCACTAGGGCTTGCCGCGAATCTTCGGGCTATGGGTTTCGAAACAGGGAGGATGAAAACGGGTACACCGCCGCGTCTGCGCGCCTCCTCCATTGATTTTTCGAGGTTAGTCCGTCAGGACTCCGATGAGACGATAACCCCATTTTCACACACCACTAAGGCGCTTTTCCCCGAAAGAATCCCCTCTTACTTTTCTCAAACCAACCCCCAAATCCATACATTGGTGAGAAACAACATTGCCCTATCTCCACTTTATTCAGGGATCATCAAGGGAGTTAGTGCCCGCTACTGTCCGTCTTTGGAGGATAAGGTGATGCGTTTTAGTAGTCGCGCCGCGCATCCGGTCGTTCTGGAGTACGAAGGTCTCGATACCGAGGAGATATATGCCAAGGGTTTGGGAAACTGCCTGCCTCCCCTTATACAGGAACAAATAGTGCATTCGATTGCTGGTCTGGAAGAGGCGCAAATAATGCGCTGGGCTTATGCTATAGAGTATGACTTTGTTCAACCGACGCAACTTTTGCCCACATTGGAGACTAAAGCGCTAAAAGGTTTGTATCTCGCGGGGCAAATTAACGGCACCTCTGGCTATGAGGAAGCTGCTGCCCAAGGGATTTGTGCTGGTATAAACGCCGCTTTGTCGCTTGGCGGCAGAGCTCCGTTTGTTTTGAGCCGTGCGGAGGCTTATATCGGCATCCTCATCGATGATTTGGTAACCAGAGGGGTTGATGAGCCATACCGTATGTTTACTTCTCGTGCCGAGCATCGTCTCCTTTTGCGGGAGGATAACGCCGCCCTACGGCTTACCAAATATGGATATGAATTGGGGCTTATCGATAAAGATTCTGCCGATATTGTGGAAGCGCAAAGGGCAGAGATAGAGAGGTGCGCGACAAGCCTTTCCCAGATGAAGGTGCTTCCCAATGCCTCTACCAATGAGACACTTACCGGGATGGGCACATCATCAATAAAGAACCCTACCTCTTTTGGGGATTTGCTCAAACGCGAAGAAATTACCTATGATAAGTTATCACCTTTGTCGGGCTGGACACCGATAGAAGATGCTTTTGTAAAGAAGCAAATTGAGATCAATGCCAAATATGAAGGCTATATAAAACGCCAAGACGAAAACATTGCCCGCTTGAAACTGCTAGAAGATAAAAAAATCCCTGAGATGTTCGATTACGAAACTATCCCCGGACTATCCCAAGAATTGAAGACAAAACTGAAACGCATTAACCCGTGCACGATTGGACAGGCTCAGCGCATCCCCGGAATGACCCAAGCGGCAATCAATGCGCTTTTGATCGAAATAAAACGGAATGAATGTTTGTGAAAGCAGCCTTTGTGTGGGTTATGATTTGAGAGCTTTGCATAATACAACAAGCTCACCAATGCGTCATTCCCTTGAGTGCGGGAATCCAGTATAATCAATACATTGACAGCTTGACGAGCAAACCAAGAATACTAAATACTTAATTGTTCAAAGGTCTCGATTTGCTTATTCGCTGCTGATTTTTTCTCGATGTTCCTGTTCGGTTTTGCAGGCAATGCACATCGTGGTAACGGGACGCGCTATCAGCCTTTCCTCACCGATATCACAACCGCACTCTTCGCAGATTCCATATGTACCCGCGTCGATTCGGGCTATTGCTTCTTCGAGTTTACTAATTAGTTTTCTCTGGCGATCACGCAGCCTCAACTCGAAATTGCGGTCGGCTTCCAAAGAAGCCCTGTCACTAGGATCAGGGTAACTGTTGAAGCGTTGTGTCATTTCCGCAACGGTTTTCTCGGCATCCTCTAGAAGCGCAGCGATTTGTCCTGAAAGCATCTCTTTGAAGAACTTTAATTTTTCGGCACTCATTGACATCTTTTGTAATAACCCACCGAGGAGGACATCCCTCAAAAATTTGCGCGCCAATACTTTAGAGATTTTCCTTTGTAAAGGGCAAATTTGGGGAACCAGCAATGGTTTCACGAACCACCATAATGTTAATTACTCGTTAAATGGCTTTAAAATTATTTTCAATACCCCGCCCCCAATGACTCCCTTTTTCAACACCACAACTAGTCATTTAGAAAATTTATCATTCATAATTACAATAGCTTGCCACTTTTTTAACG
>Ga0172371_10000322_pt1 | contig 72108 bp, 71 predicted proteins | sample Lak12m_FD_114543 | JGI IMG/M metagenome (GOLD analysis project Ga0172371, IMG submission 114543) | Freshwater microbial communities from Kabuno Bay, South-Kivu, Congo - kab_022012_12m | ecosystem: Environmental > Aquatic > Freshwater > Lake | place: Democratic Republic of the Congo: South-Kivu... | reverse complement strand
CTCATATTTTTTCTCGGTTTTGTTTATGTTAAAAAAGATGTTTACTTCGAGATAGCAAAAAACATTGACATTTTTACGAGAGTCTATAAAGAAATATCATTCAATTATGTTGATGAAATTAATCCCGAAAAATTTCTTCGCGCAGGTATAAAAGGAATGCTTTCAACTCTTGACCCTTACACAAATTTTATTGATGAAAAGAAACAAGATGATATTGAAATTCTTACCAATGGAAAGTATGGCGGAATCGGCGTTTCAATCGGAGTAAAAGATAACCAAATTACTATTTTTGAACTGATGGAAGGGTATGCGGCGCAAAGACAAGGCTTGCGGATCGGCGATATCATCTTAGAAGTAAACAACCATAAAGTTGTTCCCGAAAAATTTGATGAGATTTCTTCAATGGTAAAAGGAGAACCGGGGTCATTTCTTGAACTTAAAATATTTCGAGAAACTGAACGAGACACAATGAAGTTCAATTTGATTCGCGAACAAATTGTTGTGAAGAATTTAGTTTATTATGGTTTTTATCCTGAAGAAAGTAACACAGCCTATTTTAAGTTGAACAGTTTTGGACGTTCTTCCGGCGATGAATTAAAGAAAGCGATAATCGAGCTAACAAAGCAGAAAGAAATTAAATCGGTTGTTTTAGATTTGCGCGGCAACCCCGGCGGTTTACTTGATGTTGCTGTTGATATAGTAAACAAATTTTTACCAAAAGGTCAGTTGGTTGTTTCAACAAAAGGAAGAGACTCCTCATCGCAGCGGAGTTATTACTCTCAACAAGAACCGCTTTTACCAAATGCAAATTTACTTTTGTTAATCAATGACGGCAGCGCTTCCGCTTCAGAAATTGTTGCCGGTGCAATTCAAGACCACGATAGAGGTATTATTGTCGGTGAAAAATCATTTGGGAAAGGGCTTGTGCAAACCATTACTCCGCTTTCTTATAATACTTCTTTGAAAATCACATCGGCTAAATATTTTACACCAAGCGGGCGGTGTATTCAAAAAATTGATTATGGCAAAAAGAATGAAGTAATTGCAGAGTACGATACCCTTATCGAAACTCCTTTCTCTACAGATCATAAAAGGAGAGTGTTAAGCTCCGGTGGAATTACTCCTGACAGTTTAGTTCAAGAAGAAAAGATAAGTAATTTTATGCGAGACCTTTTGGCGAAAGGTTTAATCTTTAAATATGCTACCATTTTTTATGACGCAAATCCAAATGAAGCTTTTGAAAAATTGAAGGAAGCAAAACTTCTGTCGGAATTCAACTTGTTTTTACAAAGAGAGAATTATCACTATCAATCGGAATTTGAAAAGAAAGTAACGGATTTAGTAGCAATTGCCGAAAAAGATAAAACTTATACGCAATTAAAAAATAAACTGTTGGAATTACAGAAAGACCTTAAAGATAATCTTTCCCAGCGGATTGAAAACGACAAACGCGAGATTCTTGATATTCTAAAAGAAGAATTATCCTCAAGATATTTGGGGCTAAACGGTAGAATTAAAGCAAGCTTAACCACTGATAAACAGTTTCAGATTGGGTTAAAATTATTGAAAGACAAAAATTATTACAATAAAATTTTACAAAAAGGAAATTGATTCATGGGAAAAATTCTTTATTCACGGGACCCCGGGTATGCTAAATGTCCAAATTGCCATGCGGTTAATTCGATTCATCACTCTCGCGTAAGGAACTTGAAAGAAAAACTTATCAATGCAACAAAACTTTATAAAATGTACAGATGTAAAAGTTGCGGCTGGCGTGGTTCGATGGCAACAATTATCGTTACTAAAAAGTCAATAAAGATTTTTCTGATGTATATTGTAATCGCATTGATTTCTGGATTAATAATTAGAGAAATTCTTAAACGATTTGTTATCTAATACTTAACATGCAAAAATCTATTTTAGATAAAATTAAAAAAATAGCTGGGGGAAATAATTTCTTTGATTCTCCCGAAGACAGACTTAGCTATTCTTATGACGGCGTTCCAATGCTGCAACAACTTCCCGAAGCGGTTGTATTTCCTCAAAAGAGCGAACAAATTTCAGAGCTTCTTCAGTTAGCAAACAAAGAAAAGTTTGCGGTTATTCCTCGCGGAGCCGGCACAGGATTGAGCGGCGGATCAATTCCGACAAATAATTCTATCGTGCTTGTAATGACGAAATGGAATAATCTTTTAGAAATTGATACTGCAAATTTAACTGCCTCAGTAGAACCCGGTTTAGTTACAGGCGTTCTTCAAAAAGAAGTAGAAAAACTTGGATTATTTTATCCGCCTGATCCCGGAAGCATGAACGTTTGTACGATAGGTGGAAATGTTGCCGAAAATGCAGGGGGATTACGCGGGTTAAAATATGGAGTAACAAAAAACTATGTACTTGGTGTCGAAATGATTCTCCCTTCCGGCGAGTTTATTAAAATAGGAGGGAAAAACGTTAAAGATGTCGCCGGATATAATTTAAAAGATATCGTAGTTGGTAGTGAAGGAACTTTGGGAATCTTTACAAAAATTCTTTTAAAACTAATTCCATATCCTTCAAGATCAAAAACTATTAGCGTTAATTTTAAAAAGATACTTAACAGCGGTAGTTCGGTCGCTGATATAATTTCTTCGCGCATAACCCCAAGTATGTTGGAATTTCTTGATAATACCACAATGAACTGTGTTGAAGATTATACGAAAATTGGACTTGATAGGAACTCGGAGGCAATGCTGATTATTGAAGTTGATGGGAGCGGCAGCAGTGTTGATGAAGATGCGGAATTAATAATGAACATCTTAAAGAAAAACGATGCGCAAGAAATCAAAATTTCCGAAAAACCTGCCGAAGCATTATTGTTAAAAGCCGCAAGAAGATCAGCGTTTAGCGCACTTGCCCGAAGAAAGCCTACAACTATTTTGGAAGATGCGACTGTTCCAAGAAGTGAATTACCCGTGATGATCGAAAAAGTTAGAGAGGCGGCTTTTACTTTTAATGTTGCTATCGGTAATTTTGGTCACGCCGGCGACGGAAACTTGCATCCAACGTGCTTGACCGATGAAAGGGATTCGGGCGAAATTACTCGCGCACATAAAGCGTTTGATTTCATTTTTAATGAGGCGATAAAATTAGGAGGTACAATTACCGGCGAACACGGAACAGGTTTGGCGAAAAAAGATTTTCTTGAAAATACCGTCGGCAAAGAAGGGATTGAGTTTATGAAAAAAATAAAAATGGTTGTTGACCCGAATAATATTTTAAATCCTGGCAAAATACTTACGATTGCTCCAAGGTGCGAAGGAACGCTTCCCAAGAATAGAGAGCAAATTCCTGAATTTCATTCTCATCATTAACACACACAAATGATTTCAGCAAAAGATAAAGCGCTACTGCAAAAATATTTACCGAACGATGATGTACTTGTCCAATGTATGCACTGCGGAATGTGCCTTGCAGTATGTCCGACTTATGAATTAACAAAAATGGAACGCTCATCTCCTCGTGGGAGAATAAAATTGATAAAGTCGGTTGCAGAAGGGAAACTTGAATTATCAAATCTCTTTGCGGATGAAATGAATTTTTGCTTAGATTGTCAAGCCTGCGAGACAGCTTGTCCGGCTGGAGTTCGCTATAGTAAAATGGTTGAAGGCGCAAGAGTTGTAATTGAACAGAGCAGCGAACGGAGTTCAATTATTAAAAATACTATTAAAAAGTTTTTGCTGAATTCCGTTGTTGCCAATCATAAACGATTAAAACTTTTTGCGCGATTACTTTATTTTTATCAAAATAGTTTCATCCGGAACCTTATAAGAAAAATAATATCCATTCTCCCGCATTCAAAAAAAAATATTGAAATTGAAAGTCTAACTCCAAAAATTTCAAAAGTTTTTTCCAGCTCTGTGATAGAGGAAAAAACTTTGGCAGCCGACAAACCCAAATATAAAATTGCTTTTTCTACCGGATGTATTATGGATGTTGCCTTTGCAGATATTAATATTGATACAATAGAAGTGCTAAAAAAACATCAATGTGAAATAATAACTCCAAAACAACAAGTCTGCTGCGGCTCATTACATGCGCACAACGGACAAATAGATAAGGCGAAAGAATTAGCAAAAATTAATTTAGATGTTTTCTCAGAGTTCGAATATGATTTTCTGATTTCAAATTCCGCCGGATGCGGTGCTTTTATGAAAGAATACGATCATCTGTTTATTGATGACCCAAAGTACGCTGAAAAAGCTAAAAGTTTCTCAATGCGGGTAAAAGATATTTCTGAGTTTTTGGCAACTATCGAACCACCAAGCCAACTCCATCCCTTAGATGAAAAAATTACTTACCACGATGCGTGTCATTTATGTCATTCGCAAAAAATAACCGCTGAACCAAGAAAAGTATTAAAGCAAATTCCCGATATTAAATTAATAGAATTGCAAGAATCAACTTGGTGTTGTGGCAGTGCCGGAATTTATAACGTAACGCGGCATGATGATGCCGAGAAAATCCTTGAGAGAAAGATGAAAAACCTTGAGGATACTGGAGCTGATATTGTTGTTACCGGAAATCCGGGTTGCATCGGGCAATTGAAATACGGAATTGAAAAACATGGTTTACAGATGCAAGTAATGCACACGGTATCGCTTGTTAAAAAATCAATGGAAAGTAAAAAATAGCGGAAAAATATTTAGTAATATTTTTGTTTTAAAGTGCGTTTTTTTAACTTTGAACCTACTATATCAGTTATCCTGGAATGCAATTCAAAGTGATTGATATAGCACATTCTCAACAGTGAACTAAAATTTAAACAAGTTTGTTAAATTCAATAATTACTATTAAACAAGGAATCAGATGTCTAAACAATTTTTAGATTATCTACTCAGAGTCAGGTTACCGTTAATTTTATTTGTAGTGGCTGCTTCGTTTAGCATCACCTATTTTATTTCACGCGCTGAAAGAGATGGAATTGGTTATTCGCCTGTTCAACCAATCAAATTTTCGCATGTACTTCATGCAGGAACGATGAAAATTGATTGTCAATATTGCCATACCGGCGTTGAAGGTTCGCGCCATGCGGTTATTCCGGCGGCATCGCTTTGTATGAATTGCCATACTATCGCTCGGAAAGATCGCCCTGAAATAATTAAATTAACGAAATTTTATAAAGAAGGAACTCCAATTCCTTGGAAACGAATTCACAAAGTTCCCGATTATGCATACTTCAATCACAGCGTACACGTAAATAAAGGAATTCAATGCGTTTCATGCCACGGAGATATTGCCAAAATGGAAGTTGTTGGGCAAATGAATTCTTTTGTTATGAAAGCTTGTCTCGATTGTCATCGAAATGCTAAAGCACGATTGCCTTATTTAAAACAAGTGAAGAATGGTCCTGATAATTGCTGGGCTTGCCACAGATAGTTTATTAATGGAAGATAGAATGAAAGTTTCAAGAAAAAAATTTTTTATTTCTCTGAGTGCGGTTCTTATAACCGGTGTTTCAGTTTTTTCAAACCCAATGAAGTTATTAGGTGAAAAGCGGTCTAAGGGAACAAGAATAATAATTAAAGAAAATCCGAATGCAGTAAAGCGAAATTCTACAGGTGCGGTCAATGGCTGATCAACAATTTTCACTGAACGAGAAACCAGATACAAATTATTGGCGTAGTTTTGAGGAATTATACGCCGATGCCAAAACCCTTGAAGCCAAAAAACATGAATTCTCCGACGGAGTAACCGACGATTTTAATCTCGATAAAAATCTCTCCGGTCTTTCAAGAAGAAAATTCATTGCCTTGTTAAGCGCTTCAGCTGCCTTAGCCGGCGCTGGCTGTTCAGATTACCGAGACAAAGGCGAAGTAATTCCCTACAATGTAAAACCGGAAGAAATTACGCCCGGCAAACCAAATTTTTATGCTTCAACTTGTAACGGTTGCACTCAAAACTGCGGAATTCTTGTTAAAACCAGAGAAGGAAGACCGATAAAAATTGATGGGAATCCTGATCATCCAGTAAACAATGGGAAAGTTTGCGCAAAAGGTGAAGCATCAATTCTTAATTTGTATGATCCTTCGCGGTTACAATTTCCGCAAATCAAAAATGGCGGAATTTTTGAGAAAACTAATTGGGTGAATATTGACGCAGACATAAAATCAAAATTGCAAGCTTCTTCCGCAAATGAAATTGCCATAATCACGCACCGCTTCAATTCTCCAACAACTAAAAAATTGTTTGAAGAATTTCAAAAGAAATATCCAACTGTAAAACTTTATTCGTATGATGTTTTTCATAATGGGATTAAAAATTCTGCGTGGAAGAAATGTTACGGGAACGATACTTTCCCATTGATTAATTGGGCTGACGCGAACATTATTCTTTCGCTTGAAGGCGATTTTTTAGGCGTAGAAGGAAATGTGCTTGAACAAATGAGATTGTTTTCCGGCAGAAAAAATATTAACGATGCAAAATCTTTTAACCGCTTGTACGTGGCGGAAGGGAATATGTCATTAACCGGAATGAACGCTGATTACCGCTTTCGCGTAAGGCCTGATCATCAGTTAGCCTTTGTGCTTTCTATAATGAATGAATTGATTTTTCACAAAAATATTTCTGTCCCCGCAGTTGATGCAAACGCAAGAAATTTAATCTCTGCTTTTACGCTAAATAACTTTGCGGCAAAATTCGGATTAAATTACAAAAAGCTTATGTTGTTAGTAAACGATCTTGCCGCAAACCGCGGTTCATCTATTGTTTATGGCGGCAGAGCGCTTGATGAGCAGACACAAATCGCAGTTAATCTTTTAAATGATATTTTAGGCAACACGAAACTATACAATAAAGAAGTTTTAGAAGTGTCTCAATCCGTTTACAGCTCTAAAGAGGAATTAAACGCTTTGGCAGCTTCCATGAATAATGGAAATATAAAAGTTGTCATACATTTTGACGTTAATCCGGTTTATCATTTTTCGTCGGATTTGCACTACCAAAAAGCATTAGAAAAAGTTCCGACGGTAATAACGCTTTCAGAATTCGATAACGAAACGACATCTTTAAGTAATTATGTTTTGCCGATAAATAACACATTGGAATCTTGGGGGGATTATACAACTCGCACCGGAGTTTATAGTTTACAACAGCCGGTCATTTCTCCAATTTATGACACACGGCAGAAGGAAGCTGTGTTGCTAAACTGGATTTCTGATAATCCGAAAAATTATTCAGAAAAAATTTATCTTGATTATTTAAAGAAAAGCTGGCAAGAAAATATTTTCACCAAACTATCATCTCCTTTCACGTTTGAAAAATTTTGGGTTGGCGCATTGCATGACGGTGTAATTCTTTCCAAAGAAAAAGCTGCTGTAAATTTATCGTTCAATTCATCAGCTTTGCTCGGAGTTCAATCGGGGAAAAATGAAAATAAAAATTTTACAGTTCTGCTTACGGAAAGTTACAGATTAGGCGATGGACGTTTTTCAAATAACGGCTGGCTGCAAGAGCTTCCGCATCCCGTTTCAAAAGTTACGTGGGATAACTATGCGGCGATTTCTGAAAAATCAGCTAAAGTATTAGGTGTAAAAAATAATGATCTTGTTGAATTGAAAATTGGGAACAACAAAGTAACTCTCCCCGCGATTCTTCAACCGGGTGTGGCAGATAATTTTATAGCGATTGAATCAGGCTATGGCAGAAAAAATGCAGGCATCATCGCTGAAGACGCTGGGGTAAGTATTCAACCGCTTTATGCCGCTTCGCCAAATTCAAATTCCCCTTGGCTACTAACAAATGTTTCCGTTTCAAAAACAAGCGGCTCGCATAAAGTAGTTTCAACGCAAGACCACCAGAATTTTGATGATACGCTTACAAAAGATGCTCATATAAAAAGAGAAATTATTAGGGAGGGAACTGTTCAGAAATATTTGAAAGAGCCTCAATTTCTTCACGAAGGAAAGGAAGAAAAAGCTCTAAATATGTATGAGGATTTTGCGTACAACGATGTAAAATGGGGAATGGCGATTGACTTAAATAAATGCATCGGCTGTGGTAACTGTGTGGCTTCTTGCAATGTTGAAAATAATATTCCAATTGTTGGAAAAGAACAAGTTGAGAAGGGGCGAGAGATGATGTGGTTAAGGATTGACCGCTATTATTCCGGTTCTCCTGACGAGCCAAAAGTAGCCGTTCAACCGATGTTGTGCCAGCATTGTGATCAAGCTCCATGCGAAAATGTTTGCCCGGTTGCAGCAACACAGCATAGCCCTGATGGTTTAAATCAAATGGTTTATAACCGATGTGTTGGTACGCGGTACTGCTCAAACAACTGTCCTTATAAAGTTAGAAGATTTAATTTTCTCAACTTCAGAGATTACTTTGCAGATGCGCACTATTTGCAAGATTCTGTTTCATTACTTCACAACCCTGAAGTAACTGTCCGTTCACGCGGCGTTATGGAAAAATGTTCGTTCTGCATTCAGAGGATAATGGAGGCGCGCGAAGAAGCAATACGAACTAACCAACCGCTCAAAGGAAGCGATGTTCGCACTGCTTGCCAAAATTCTTGCGGTACCGATGCGATAAAATTCGGCAACATTAAAGATACAAATGAAGATTTTTATAAATATAGAAATCATAATCTCGGATATCACGTTCTTGAAGAACTGAATGTAAAACCGAACGTAACTTATTTAGCAAAACTTAGAAATACGCATTCGGAGGAAGTATAGTGAATATTGATTACTCCCAAGAAGTACCGGTAATTGAAGGCAGAATTACTTTAGCTGAAATTGATCGGTTAATTGCAAAACCGTTAGACGAAAAACCGAATAAAAAATTTTTTATCGCACTTAGCATAACACTAACTTTGTTACTTATTGGTGTAATCTGTGTTTCATATTTATTTTTTCGAGGTACCGGCGTTTGGGGGCTTAATCAACCTGTGGGGTGGGCGTTTGATATTACTAATTTTGTTTTTTGGGTCGGAATCGGGCATGCAGGAACATTGATTTCGGCGGTGCTATACTTGCTTCGTCAAAAATGGCGGACAGGTATTGCACGCTTCGCAGAAGCAATGACGATTTTTGCCGTTATGTGCGCTGGAATTTTTCCCGTAATTCACACCGGAAGACCTTGGTTAGCTGGTTATTTGCTTCCTTATCCAAATCAACACGGGTTATGGGTGAACTTTACTTCGCCATTGGTTTGGGATGTGTTTGCTGTTTCAACTTACTTTACGGTATCGTTAGTTTTTTGGTATGTTGGGTTGATTCCGGATTTTGGTGTTCTAAGAGATAGAACGGCGTCTAAGTTGAAAAAAACAATCTACTCAGTGTTTAGTTTAGGCTGGAGAAATTCACATAGAAATTGGCAACACTATGAAAAAGCTTATATGCTGTTAGCCGGCTTTGCAACTCCGCTTGTTCTTTCAGTTCACACAATTGTAAGTTTCGACTTTGCAGTTTCAATAATTCCCGGCTGGCATACAACAATTTTTCCGCCTTACTTTGTAGCCGGCGCTATTTTTAGCGGATTTGCTATGGTTGTAACTGTACTAATTTTTGTAAGAAAAGTTTTTGATCTGCAGGCAATTATTACTTTAGACCATCTTGAAAAGATGAATAAAATAATTGTTGTTACGGGCTCAATGGTTGGGTATGCTTATGGGATGGAATTTTTTATCGCATGGTACAGCGGTAATCCATTCGAGCAATTTGTTTTTATCAACCGGGCATTTGGTCCGTATGCTTGGGCTTATTGGATTATGGTTAGCTGTAATGTTATTATCCCACAACTTTTTTGGATTAAAAAAATCAGAAGAACAATTCCGGCAATGTTAGTTATCGTAATCATTGTTAACATAGGCATGTGGTTTGAGCGGTTTGTCATCACGGTAACAAGCCTTCACCGCGATTTTCTACCATCAAGCTGGGGATATTTTATTCCTACAATTTTTGATTTAGGAACTTTGATTGGCAGTTTTGGTTTATTTTTTACCCTTGTTTTACTTTTTACAAAAACTCTTCCGGTAGTTGCAATGTCTGAAATCAAAGCCGTCGCCGAAGGGGCGCAACCTTCACATCACGGAGGACAACACTAATGAGCGCTAAAAAATTATACGGGCTAACAGCTCTTTTTAACACACCGGATGAGGTAGTACACGCCGCCTCAAAAGTCAATCAACTTGGCTACAAGCATTACGATGTTCACACTCCATACCCACTTCACGGAATGGATGCTGTGATGAAACTAAAACCATCAAAACTTGGATATTTAACTTTATCATTCGGACTTACAGGAACTGCATTTGCGTTATTGTTTATGTATTGGGCAATGTCAAAAGATTATCCGATGATTATCGGTGGAAAACCATTTTTTGCACTGCCGGCATTTATTCCTGTTACGTTTGAAGTTACCGTCTTGTTGGCTACGCTTGCTACTGTTATCTGGATGCTTGCTTTTTATTTCAAATTCCCATCTAATAGCCATCCACTCCACGATACGCCATATATGAAAGCTGTTTCGGGCGATAAATATGGTATTTGTATCGAAGCAGACGATGTGTTGTTTGAAGTTGAAAAAGTAAATTCTTTATTTAAAGATTTAAAGTCATATGCTATCGAAGAAGTTTATTTTCCCATTATCGAGCCGACAAAAATATTCGAGCCAAAATTTTTACTGCTGCTCGCCGTAATTGGGATTTTAACATCGGGCGCAACTTATCTAACATTAAATAAAATCATTTACCTTCCGCCGTTCGATTGGATGATGACTCAAAAGAAAGTTACGGCTCAATCAAAAAGTTTATTTTACGCGAACGGTTTCGGCATGAGAAAACCTGTAGATGGAACTGTAGCGCGAAATTTTCTTCCGTATGAATACAAAGGGCTTGCGGCACCGGTTGTGCCGCTTGGAAATCCACTTGCGCCTTCTAATGAAGTTTTAAAACTTGGAAAGAAAAGATTTTTAACATTTTGCTCGCCATGTCACGGAAACTTTGGAGAAGGAGACAGCCGGCTTCGAGGTCAATTTCCGAATCCACCAAGTTTGCATTCAGAAAAAGTTCGGGGTTGGCAAGATGGAAATATTTATCATGTAATTGTCAACGGTCAAAATGTAATGCCGTCATACGCCTCACAGTTATCGCGTGATGAACGCTGGGCAGTGATTCACTACATTCGAGCATTGCAAAAAGCGAAAAATGCTTCTCCATCAGAAATTATTGAAGCCAAAAAGGAGATTTTGTCAAATGTCGCAAAATGATGTAACGTATCAAAAGAAAAATCTTCCTGAAAGTTTAAAACGTTTGGGGTTAATTCTAGTAATTTTTGGATTGGCGCTTGGCAGTGGTGGCTTTCTCTTTGATGCTCAGAGAGCATTGTTCAATTATCTGCTCGCTTATGTTTTTATTATGAGTATTGCGGTTGGTTCGCTATTCTTAGTTGCTTTGGAATATCTTGCCGGCGCTGAGTGGAGTACGCCAATCAGAAGAATTCCTGAATTTTATGCTTCAATGCTTCCCATCTTATTCATTTTAGTAATTCCGCTTTTACTTAATCTGCACACCATTTTTGAATGGTCTCATAAAGATGTGGTTGAAGGCGATAAAATCTTAAAAGGAAAATCTCCATATCTTAACACCTCATTTTTTATTGTACGAACTTTGTTTAGTGTAGGAATATGGTCACTTTTTTATTTCTTCTTTATCGGAAATTCAAGAAAACAGGACATTACAAAAGATCAACTTCTTACCAAAAAGAACAACAGATTATCCGCAGTTTTTATGCCTGTATTTGCAATTACTATCACAATTTCCGCAATTGATTGGATGATGAGTTTAGAGCCGCATTGGTTCTCAACCATCTTCGGAATTTATTTTTTCGCCGGGTCATTTGTAGCAACATTGGCGGCTGTAACATTAGCGACTGTTCTGTTAATGGAAAAAGGTTATCTCCATCCCAAAATGAATAACGAGCATCTTTTTAGCCTTGGCGCTTTGCAATTTACGTTTATTAATTTTTGGGCTTACATAGCGTTTTCTCAATTTATGCTTATCTGGTATGCAAATCTTCCGGAAGAAACATTTTGGTTTATAGGGCGATGGGCTGGCATCTGGCCATATGTTTCTATCGGACTGATATTCGTTCATTTTCTTGTGCCTTATGCAGCGTTGATAACACAACCATCGAAAATGGATCCAAAAAGATTAAAATTTATTTCAATATGGATTTTATGCGCGCGCGTACTTGATCTTTATTGGCTGATAATGCCGCAAGTTCATTCTGCTAAAGCAGGTTTTTTTACCATTATTTTTGAATTCGGATTTTTAATTTCAGCTGTCGGAGGATTTATACTGATATTTTATGTCAACGCAAAGAAACAAAATCTCGTTCCGATTGGCGACCCGAAACTTCAAAAAGGTCTAAACTTTAGATTATAATTAGTAACGACTATGACAAAAATTAAATTTTCATTTTCTGAATTGCTCAACCAACCGGTTAAACTGATAGCGGTTATGTATCCCTATTTTTTAGTAGTACTAATCGGAATCGGTTTTATTTACATTGGGAACTCCGGCGCGCTGGTACAAAATAAAATTGCACCGGCGCTTGATGACTCCGCCGCCGTTGTTTTAGATATTCCGATTTCAGATGCTAAAATTGCCGCTGCGGTAAATCTTAAAGATATTTCTGAAATTAACCCAGCATTGATAGAAAAAGGGAAACAGCTTTTCCAAACTACTTGCTCAACATGCCATGGCGCAGAAGGAAAGGGCGATGGAGTTGCCGGCGCAGCGTTAAACCCCAAGCCGAGAAATTTTCATTTAGCCGAAGGATGGAAAAATGGAAGAAAAGTAACTGAAATTTATAACACGCTTCAAGTTGGCATTTTGGCTTCAGGCATGCCGGGATTTGACTACTTAGCTCCCGCAGATAGAATCGCGATTATTCAATTCATAAGAACATGGATGCCTTCTCCGCCAAAGGATTTGCCTGAAGACATTGCAGCGCTTGATAAAAAATTTGCGCTTTCTGCCGGAACGAAAATCCCCGGCACAATCTCGATTGTGTCTGCTGAACAAGTAGTTAAAAACAGCTACGCTGAAAAAAACGCTAAAATAGCTATTGTTCTCAAAAAACTTTCAGCCGAAAGAAAAACAAACGTAAAGGCTCAACTCTTTTTTAGCGTTACCAATAATCAGCAGAAGGCTTTAACTACGCTGTATAATTCACAAACATGGCAGCTTGGAGAAAAAGAATTTTTGGCTTTACTTTCAGATAATCTTTCGACTAATGGCTTTTCAGGAAGAATTTTTTCTCTTAACAGTTCAGAAATTTCAAACTTGTTTACATTACTAAAAAGCATTGCCGTTTAAGAATTGGTAATATAACATCAGATAAAAATAAAACCGTTACCTTTAGCATTTTTGGTTTTTATAAGTAACTAAATAATTTTTTACAAGGAGATAAGTTGAGTACAATTGCAGAACACACAATTGAGCGCGTACATCAAGACAAAAGTTCTTTATGGTCTGGTATGTGGGTTTTCCTTTTTACTGAATTAGTTCTATTCGGCGGTTTGTTTCTTATCTTCGCTGTTTATCGTTATTCTTTTCAGACAGAATTTCATGTTGCCGCAAAAGGGTTAAGTGTTACTTTTGGTGCGTTGAACACATTTTTGCTTATTACCAGTAGCTTAACAGTCGCACTCTCCTTTGCTGCATTCCGAAAAAAGAACAAATTTCTTTCAATTTCTACACAGATGTTTACGATGATCCTTGCCTTTGGGTTTTTAATTAACAGATACGTTGAATGGAATATCAATATTCAAAACGGAAATTTCCCCGGTTCAAAACTTCTTTTGGCAAAAGGAAGCGGAGAAATAATTTTTTTCAATTTATACTATCTTATAACCGGGTTGCATACCATACATCTAATCATTGGAATTTTTCTCTTAGAGATTGCTGCCGGGCGTTTACTTAAAGGACGCATCAACGCTGCTAATTTTGCACGGCTTGAAACTGCCGGTTTGTATTGGCAATGGGTTTGCGTTATCTGGCTTTTCTTATTCCCACTTTTCTATTTAATTTCATAAGGATTTGTTTTATGAGTGGCGAACAATCTTCGTTTTTACACAACACGGCAGTTAACCATAAACCGACCTACGGAATTTATATTTTAGTTTGGCTTGTTTTGATGATGTTAACCGGCGCTACGGTTGCGGTTGCAGGAATTAATCTTGGCAATATTACTATTGTAATTGTATTAACAATCGCAGTCATTCAAGCTTATTTAGCGCTTACATTTTTTATGCGCTTGGAAAAAGAGAATGCGATGTTCAAAATATTTATTGGAATTGCGCTCCTCTTTTTAGTGGTCTCAATATCGTTGTTGTTTTCTAATTATAGCTTTTTATAAAGCAGACATTTTTATTTCAGTTGAATAAATTACTCTTATAAAGGTAGCGTAGATGGATTTTTTAGATAAATTAGTTTTTCCGCAATCGCTTGAACATACTGCACTTCTTTACTACACGGCAATTATTGTTTTATTTTTGTTCGTGCCGTTTTTCAGTTTAGTTTTTGGCGGTTCTTTGCTGTCTCTTTTTTTGAAGAGAAAAGGGGAGAAGAGCGAACATAAATTTTATACTAAATTTTCAACAGAAGTAATTGAACTTACCACCTTTACTAAAAGCGCCGGAGTTGTACTTGGCATACTTCCAATTCTAACGCTTATTCTTATTTACGCGCAAATTCTTCATAACTTAAAAGTTGTAACTCTATCATTTTTTGTTTTTGCTTTTATTTTAATTTCAATCGGGCTTATATTTATTTATACTTATCGTTACTCAGCGCAATTCAAATCACTATTTCCATCCGCAAAATTTGAAAAAGATGAAACTGAATATGCTGTTTTAGCGGAACATGCCGCAAAGGTGAATCATAAATCCGGCTTTTGGGGAGTTCTCTTTTTAGCCGTTGGTTCATATTTTCTTGTAGGCGGAATAAATCTTGCGATGAATCCCCAAAGCTGGAGCGCGACCGGCATTTTATACCTTTTCACGTCTCTTTCAGTTTTTGTTAAGTGGCTGCATTTTATAACTGCCGCGTTAGCTTTGACAGGTTCGTTCATCTTGTTTGTTTATTTTTATTGGGAAGGAGGAAAAGAATTTCATGACGAAAACTATAAAATTTTTGTTAAGATAACCGGACTTGGGCTTACTATGTTTTTTGCGCTTTTTCAACCCTTGTTTGTTTTGATTAATCTTGCCATTCTTCCTGCCGCCGCCCTTTCTTCTTCTGTATTCGGGTTTGCAGTTTTATCTTTGCTATCTGTTTTCTGGGGATTTCATCTTCTTTACGCAATGTTAAAAAATTCAGAACTACGGTACGCCGGAACAGTTTTTATACTTCTCGTAATGGCTTCATTGTTTTTAATAATTTCTGAACAGTCAGCTTTCCGCAATGTTACAAAAAAACAAGCGTTGATTCTTTCTTCGGAATATGATGTAACGCTAAAAGCCTTAAAAGGGGAGTCATCAATTGCGGCAATAAGCGGCGCGGATATTTTTAACGGAAAGTGTTCAGCTTGCCATAAATTTGATGTGAAATTAGTCGGTCCCCCTTACAAAGAAACTCTGCCCAAATATAACGGGGATGTTGAAAAAGTTGCCGCGTTTGTAAGTAATCCGGTAAAGATAAATCCTGCGTACCCACAAATGCCTAACCAAGGATTAAACCAAGATGAAGCCAAAGCCATTGCAAAATATATTTTAGAAGAAGTGAAAAAGTACAAATAGTATTTTTTCCCCTTCATATTTATGAACATTATAACCGATAACGATATTATCTACGTTATTTATAAATGTTTTTCCGGCAAAACTTACGCAAACTCTTTACACCTAAACTCAGTACAAAATTCTTTCATTACTCTACCAAATATTTCTTCTGTTACAATTCCAATTTCTTTTACTAAAAACTTTCTATTAAGGATTCCAATCTTCGGAACTATTACTACAGAGTTTTGCTTTAGTGCCCCTTTTTCCATGTTGTCGTTATTGATATTCAGCCCTTTAACATTAAGATTAGTTGTTAACGGCAGATAGAGAAAATCTTCGTCTTTATATTCTTTGATTATTAATACTGGTCTAAATTTATAGTTGGAAAGGTCTGTAAAGAATATCTTGGCAAGGAAAATTTTTCTTACCATGCCGAATAATCCTCGTTATCAATATCTTTAACCAATAGCGGTACAGACCCCATTAAAGCTATTTCCGATTCGCTCCAATACAACCCTTTTTTTTCATCTGCATTAGAAAGAATGATAACTTCAACTTCATCCCCAAAATTTTCTGGAATATCTATGGTTACAATTTTATTAATAACTTTTTCCTGTTTTCGTAAAGCAAGCATATAATATTCCTCTTAAAAATTACTCAGTTATTTATAATGTTCTTTAATGTTTAGTCTAAAATATCTAAACTAACTCTATTTTCAAATTGGCAGCAAAAAAATAAAACCATAAATCTATTTTTTTTCACTGAATAATAAATATATTAGAGGCAGTAAAATAGAATAATGTTCAAATTCATCTCTCGCGTGTGTTTCTAAACTAAAAGGTACTAAATTTAAGGAGTCTCTTATGCTGCTACATCAACAGTTTGTTAGAGTTGCAAAAAAACATGAAAAAAAACTTGCAATAATTGATAAAACACTTAATCGTAAATTGACTTACAAGAGAGCATTAATTGGCGCTCTTATCCTTGCTAAGAAATTTGCCAAGTACGAACCTGGTTTTTTAGGAATAATGCTTCCAAACTCAGCCGGTGCTGTTTTATCTATATTAGGAACGCTCATGAGCGGTAGAATTCCGGTAATGATAAATTATTCTACCGGCGCGGAAATGAACAGTATTTATGCCAAAAAAAAATGCGCATTTAAAACCATTATTACTTCAAAGGCTCTTTTAGATAAAATAAATTGCCCTAAAATAGAAGGAATGGTTTTCCTTGAAGATATTATGAAAGCTGTTTCCGGCTTCGATAAAATAAAAGCAGCGCTAAAAGCAAGTCTTCCTACTGAAATAATATTAAAAAATATCCATAAAGGCAGCGAAGATGATACTCTACTTATCCTCTTTACCAGCGGAAGTGAAAAAGACCCCAAAGGTGTGCAGCTTACCCATAAAAATATTACTCAAAATTACGAGAGTTTGATAAAAGCTTTCTCTTTTACTTCAGACGATATTTTCTTGGCTAACCTTCCTTACTTTCATGTTTTTGGACAAACAGCCAATCTTTGGGTGCCAATGTCTGTTGGCATGTCAATCGTAACTTATGCAAATCCATTAGACTTTAAAACCATATGCGATATCGTTCGTGAAGAAAAAGTTACTTTGATGGCGGGAACTCCTACATTCTTTTGGGGTTACCTAAGAAGTTCTAAACACGGAGATTTTGCCTCAACAAGAATTCTCCTTACCGGCGCTGATAAATGCCCTGACGCTTTGCGAAAAGGATTTAAGGACAAACACGGAAAAGTATTGCTTGAAGCCTACGGCGCAACCGAAACGAGCCCTGCAATTACGGTTAATACCTTAGAAAACAATCGTGCAGGCAGTGTTGGAAGACCCATTGACGGCGTACAAGTAATGGTAGAAAACTATGAAACCGGTGAACCTTGCCAAACAGGTGAAATTGGAAAAATTCTTGTAAAAGGAGATAACGTGATGAAAGGATACTTCGATGATTTTGAACAAACTTCTCTTAGTATACGTCATGGGTGGTATGATACAGGCGATATGGGCTATAAAGATTCCGATGGGTATCTTTGGCACGTTGGAAGGCTGAAAAGATTTCTGAAAATCGGCGGAGAAATGGTTTCTTTAATAAAAGTGGAAGATGTACTCGAAAAATTATTACCTCCCGATGCAGAATGTTGCGTTGTAGAAGTTCCTGATTCAATTCGAGGCGCCAGAATAGTTGCTGCCATAACTCAACCGATTGACGAAAAATCCACTTTAAACAAAATGGCTGAACAACTCCCAAGTATTGCCATTCCGTATAAATTTGTAGTTATGTCTGAAATGCCAAAGTTGGGAAGCGGAAAAATTGACTTTAAAACAATAACAGAACGGGTTAGAGATATAATTCAGGCAAATTAATTTCAGAGATTTGTGAAATATTCCCATTAGGATGGGTATACTCTAAAATATTTTGTTCTGTTAAAAATTAAAAATGCAAGTGGAATAACTCTCGTTACCTGGCAAATTTAAGTTGCGATTCCGGATTCAAGTGTGGCGCTTCAATATCTTTGAAATAGTTTACGGTACCAACTTTTAATTCAACGGTAGAGGCATCATCGCACACAATCATACCTTTTGGATGCAACTGCAAAGCGCTCACCGTCCACATGTGATTTACTCCTTCTTCTACAACCTTTGCAAGAGCGCGTGCTTTCGCATGCCCGCTGATAACCAGCAAAACTTCTTTTGCATCAAGGACAGTTTTAACCCCGACGGTTAAAGCAGTTTTTGGAACTTTGTTTACATCATTATCAAAGAATCTTGAGTTAGCAATTATTGTATCCATTGTAAGAGTTTTTACTCTTGTTAAAGAACCGAGAGAAGAACCTGGTTCATTAAAAGCGATATGTCCGTCTGGTCCAATTCCGCCGATAAATAAATTAATTCCGCCGTTTTTTTCAATTTTCTTTTCGTAAACAAGGCATTCTTTTTCTAAATTCCTCGCATTGCCGTTAAGAATATTGATGTATTTTTTGTCAATATCAATATGATTGAAAAAATTATGAAACATAAAATAATGGTAGCTTTGCGGATGATTTTCAGCTAACCCAACATATTCATCCATATTAAAGGTAGTAACATTTTGAAAAGAGACAACGCCTTTTTTATTCAGTTTTATTAATTCTTTATAAAGCCCAAGCGGAGAAGAGCCGGTAGGCAGCCCAAGCACAAATCGTTTTTTTGCTGTTGGCTTAAATTCAAGAATTTTTGCAGCGACATAGTTTGCAGCCCATTTTGATGCGGTTTCATACGATGGTTGAATTATGAGTCTCATGGTAAATCTCCCTAATTATTGAAATATATTTTCTTCTGAAAGTAATTCGCATCCTTGCGGAATTTCCGGTTTCACTAATAACGTGTCTTCTCGCAGCAAGGAAACCATTCCAGCTTCCATCCCTTTTCTTTTTACGACAAATTTTTTAAGCGCATAAGAAACCGGCGCAACGCCCGCTGTTTTAGCTTTACTATAAAACGCCGCTAACTGTGCGGCTTTTTTTAACACCGGTTTAGGAATTGCTCCTTTTGTGTTTTCAACACGCAAAACAACATGCGAACCTGAAACGCTTCTTGCGTGAAACCAAAAGTCATTTTGTTTTGCAAACTTTGTAGTAAGCAGGTCATTGTTTTTGCTGTTTTTGCCGACATAAACTTTATAAACGCCGTCAATAAGATATTGTTTGAAAGTAATTTTAGGAAGTTCATGGCTTTGTGTATCAGTTTTCAACTGTAACGCTTTCGTAAATTGTTTTAATTCTTCAAGCGAAGAAATTGCCGAAAGTATTTTTTGTTTTGCTGCTACCTGTTCTAACTTTTTCGATAATTGTTCAATTTCAGTTGCAGCTCTTGTGAAAAAATACTTTTCAGATTTCGCTTTGTTAAAATAATGATTTACATTTTCATTCGGAGATAGTTTATCATTTAAAAGAATAGTGGCAGTTCCCCCTTGATAAATATTTTCAAAAGTAATTTTGTTCATTCCTTTGGTCGCCTTGTGAAGATTGATGAGCAATAAATTAGCGGATTCAGTGTAAATGTTTTCTTTAGAGCCTTCACTCATTCTCAATTTAATTGCTTCATATTTTGCAGCCGTTCTTTTGTATTCAGTCTCTAAGAACTTATCCGCTTGTTTGTAAAGCGATTGAAACAAATGAAACTGCGTTTGCGCTATCAGCAGTTCATGTACGGCGCTTGCGCAAGTATCAAATGATTTTATTTCTTCAAGGTTGTTTGCGGTAAAAAATGAGTCAGGTAAAAGAGAAAATTCTTTTGTTTCTTTGTTTAAGCATAAACGCAGCTTCTTTGTAGCAACTTCAAAGAGAATATCGGCAACAATATCATTAAAATTCTTCTCCGCATTAGCAGTCCTTAAAACAATTTCGGCAAGAAGTTTTTTCCCGAAAAACGGAAATGTTTGTTTAAATTCTTGTATGCCTGCCGTTGATGGTAGTTCATTTGAAAAAGCAAAAGAGTCCGCGAACTCAATTTCATTTAGCTGCTGCACAATACTACTTAATGTTTCAGCTATATAATCTTTAAATACTTCCGTTGCGCCGTTATCTGAAATAAGCAAAGCATTGGAATCTTTTCCTCGGAAAAGTAGGAAGAGGTAAAAATTTTCAAATCGAAATCTTATTACTCTCTCAAATTTTGCAATTTGAATACTGAGTAATTTTTGATGATACCATTGTTCAAAGAAAGAACGCGTATTTTTTTTTGCTCGCTGAAACGAAGCTCTGCTTTGCAGGTATGGAAGTTGAAATCCGGCGTGGAAATCTAAAAAATATTGTTCGTTAGTATTAGAAAAGGAAAGAAGCAGTTTATCCTTTTCTTGAGAGAAAGCATTTTCTAATCGGAGACCAATTAACTTGGTACGAAGTTCTTTTACAAAACGGCTTAAAAAAAAGTAGTTATTAATCATCAATCTAAACAATAATAATAGTTGATTTATTTCCGAAGATTTCGGGAAAATTCTTTATCTTTCACAAAAATAATTAAAATTTTTATTTCTGCGAGAGAATAAGAATAAGGAGTCTATTTCGTGAATATTTCTGCCAGCCTGCAAAAAGTGAAATCCGGTTTTTTACCTTCTTTTTGGGTCGCAAATTTTATGGAGTTGTTCGAACGATTAGCCTATTACGGGCAGCAAATTGTTTTTATGATTTATATGCGTAATAAGCTTGGGTTCAGTGAATCCGAAGCCGGGCAGCTATCAGGAATATTTGGAGGATTGATTTATATGCTGCCAATTCTCGGTGGAACGCTTGCAGATAGGTGGGGGTTTCGCCGTGCATTCAGTATTGCATTTTCAATTTTAGGAGTTGGTTATTTTTTAATTGGCTCTGTGGGGATGAGTTCATTTTCCGGTTTCTATTCAAATTTTCCTCAATATTGGTTGATAATGGTATTTCTTGTTTTTACTGCTTTTGGCGGATCATTTATCAAACCATCAGTGTTGGGAACTGTTGCCGCGACTTCAACTGAAGAAACAAAATCACTTGGCTTTGCAATTTATTATTGGTTAGTTAATGCAGGCGCCATGATTGGACCTACGATTGCTTATTTTGTTCGAGATAAATTCGGAAATGAATTTGTCTATGTTGTATCTTCACTAAGTTGTTTTGCAATGCTATCGGTTAATATTATTTTTTATAAAGATGTTAAAACGAAAGCGAATGAAGTTTTAGAATCAATCGGAAAGAAAATTGTTAATCTGTTTATTGTTCTGGCAAATTTCAAGTTTATGATTTTTCTACTAATCTATTCACTGTATTGGGTAATCTTTTGGCAAGAGTTTATTATCGTTCCTTATTACATTACTGATTTTATAAGCAAAGACGCTCCGTATGAAATAATTCAATCTTGGGCGGCAGCGGGCGCAATTATTTTACTGCAAATACCGCTAAATCGTTTTACGAAAAATCTTCCCACATCCAAAGCTATTCTTTATGGATTTGCGTTCTCAAGTTTGATATGGGTGATAATTGGGATTTATCCAAGCATTCCAACTATTGCAGCAGGAATTATTGCCTTTGCAATTGGTGAAATGATTCAAGCGCCAAGATATTATGAATACATTTCTGATCTTGCGCCGGCAGGGCAGCAAGGATTATATCAAGGGTATGCTTTTTTGCCGATTGCTATCGCAAGATTTGCGGGCGATCCTTTCGGCGGTTGGATTTACCAAACTGCCAAAACTGCCAATAAACCTAACATGATTTGGTTTTCAATGATTGGCATAGGACTACTTGCGACAGTTCTTATGGCTCTTTACAATTATATTTTCCGGAAAACGGCAAAAGTATAATCTTCTTTTGTAAGACTTTTAATGAATTGATATATTTAAGTGATGAATAATATTTTACAAAAACTAAAATCAAAAAAAATATTCTATTCCTTTGTTGGAATAATTATAGCGTTTATACTTTTCAATTATCTGTTGATGCCGTGGTTCGTTTATTCGGAAGAAGTACAAGTGCCAAAAGTTGTAAACTTACAGCAAGAAACGGCGATAAGAATTTTAGAAGACGCCGGCTTAGAACCTATTGTGGGGGATACTTCCTACGTTGAAAATGGATTTAAAGAGAATTCTATAATTCTTCAAAAACCATTTGCTGGGGTAATCGTAAAAAAGGGAAGAAAAATATTTTTAGTTTTGAGCGGCGGTGAACCAACAACAGCAGTTCCTTCTGTGCAAGGAAAATCAATTACAAATGCGCGTTTCGCTTTTGAACGAGTTGGTTTAAAGATAGGCGAAATATTGGAAGTATCTTCGGATAATCCCAAAAATATTATCATTGCTCAACAATTTGCCGCAGGGACAAAAATTAAAAAAGGAAGTTTTGTTAGCGTCAGTATCAGCGCCGGTCAAACGGAAGGACAAATTGAAATTCCGAATCTTATTGGCAAACCATTTGCGGAAGCAGAAATCATTTTAACTGAAAGCCTACTTAAAGTTGGAAAGATAAATTATCAACCATCATTTGATCTTCTTCCCAATACCGTTAAGGATCAGTATCCAAGCCCCGGAAGCCGCTTAAATCAAGGAGATGCGGTAGATCTCTTTATTACGAAAAATGTTGAAACAAAAGATGAAATAACGACGAGAGACGAATGAGATTATTAGCGCCATCAATTTTATCCGCAGATTTTTCAAATCTTTCAGCGCAAATTCGATTAGTTGAGTTAGGCGGAGCAGACATCATTCACTGTGATGTTATGGATGGACATTTTGTCCCCAATTTAACAATTGGTCCGTTCATTGTTGAAGCGGTTAGCCGATGCACAAAACTTCCTCTTGATGTTCATCTGATGATTAACACACCGGATAACTTAATACCGGAATTTGCAAAAGCCGGAGCGCATTACATTACGGTTCACCAAGAAGCCGTAACCCATTTACATCGAACAGTGCAATTAATAAAATTATTGAATTGCAAAGTTGGAGTAGCTGTCAATCCTGCGACTCCGATTTCCACTTTAGTAAATATTTTAGAAGAAGTTGACTTAGTTTTAATCATGTCTGTTAATCCAGGTTATGGCGGTCAAAAATTCATTTCTTCTTCGCTGCAAAAAATTGAAGAGTTAAAAAATCTACGTGAAAAATTTAATTATTCATTTGAAATTGAAATTGACGGTGGAGTAAATAAAGAGACTGTTGATAAAATAAAAAAAGCTGGATGCGATATTTTTGTAGCAGGAGCTTCCATCTTTAAATCTGAAAACATAACAGAAGCAACTGTGATATTGAAAAATTCTATTTTAGAAAGATAATTGAGGACTATATGAGTTATGCGTTAATAGGTGGGAAAATTGTTACACCATTCCGTATTGTAAAAAACGGCGCGATCGTATTTGAAGAAGGCGTAATAAGTGAATTAGGAAAAGCGCAAGATGTTTTAATACCCGATACTTGCGAAGTAATTGATATTAGCGGACACACTATTGTTCCCGGATTTGTAGATTTGCTTGTGCATGGCGGCGGCGGGAACGGTTTCTCGGATGCCAATGAAGGAAGCATAAAAGCAGTAAGTGATTATTTCCTAAAAAATGGTTCTACAACAATTCTCGCATCATTATTTGCAAAACCGTATGAACAATTATTGAACGATTTAAAAAGAGTTGCGAAATATATCGAAGACAATCCCCAGTCAAATATTTTCGGAATACACATGGAGGGTCCTTATCTCAATAAGGGACTGAAAGGCGCAATGAATGAAAATTATTTATGGGAACCTACAGTTGCTTCTTGGGAAGCAATGTGGGAAGCATCAAAAGGTTTGATCAAAATAATGACTATCGCGCCCGAATTACCAGGAGCAATTCAGGTAATGCGCGCGGCGGCTAAAAAAGGTGTTGTACTTTCTATCGGACATTCCATGGCGACTTACGATGAAATTGAATTAGCCATTGATAACGGCGCTGCTCACGTTACTCATATTTTTAATGCTATGAAACCGTTCCATCATAGAAATGGCGGCGTTATTCTTGGCGCTTTACTTCGTAACGAATTAAAAATTGAACTAATTGCCGATAAACTTCATGTGCATCCGGCTGTAATGGAATTGCTTTTGAAATTAAAAGGCGCAGGGGGAATAATCTTGATTACCGATTCAATTCGCGCCGGAGGAATGCATGAAGGCGAATATGAATTTGCCGATCAAAAAATATTTATGAAAAATGAAAAAGCATTTCTCCCGGATGGGACGCTTGCTGGCAGCACCCTTACTTTGAATAAAGCAATTAAAAATTTAGTCGAAACCGCAAATGCAAAACTAACCGACGCAGTGAGGATGGCTTCTGTAAATGGCGCTAAAGTTTTGAATATCGAAAATAGAATTGGAATTCTTGCCGTAGGAAAAGACGCCGATATGGTTATTATGAATGATGCTTATGAAGTTGTAATGACAATTCTAAAAGGGAAAATCGTTTACCGTAAATCGCTTGAACAATAATTATCAATAATACTCATGTATGAATAAATCATTGAAAAAATACAGGTTCGCAAATACTATTTTAGATTTTTCAAAACCCATCGTTATGGGAATAGTTAATGTTACACCCGATTCTTTCTCTGACGGTGGAAGATATAATGAGCTTGCTAAAGCTGTTGAACATGGACTATCTTTGGCGGCGCAAGGCGCAGAAATTATTGATATCGGCGGCGAATCAACGCGTCCCGGTTCAGATATTGTTTCTCCTGAAGAAGAAATTAGTAGAACAATTCCGGTTATTAAGTCGCTCTTAAAAAAGAAGAATGATTTACTCTTTTCAATTGATACTACAAAAGCGGCAGTTGCTGAAGAAGCTCTTAAAGCAGGAGCTGTAATTATTAATGATGTGAGCGGGGGAATATTTGACGAGAAAATCTTTTCTGTTGCGGCAAAATATAAAGCTGGATTTGTTATCATGCACATGAAAGGCAATCCCAAAACGATGCAAATCAATCCCAATTATAAAAATCTTATCAAAGAAATTTATAAGTTTCTTGAAAAACAAATTGAAATTGCGCGAAGTTATCATGTAAAAAAAATAATCATTGATCCTGGAATCGGCTTCGGAAAAACTGTTGAACATAATTTTGAAATAGTAAATCATTTAAATGATTTTAAAAAACTTGGTTACCCACTGCTTGTTGGTCTTTCACGAAAATCTTTCATTGGAAAAACATTGGGGCTAAATCTTGAGAATCGTGATATTCCCACAGCAATTTTGGAGGGAATCGCCTTTGCTAACGGGGCTTCAATAATTCGCACGCATAACGTGGAATTGGGACAGATGACAAAAAAAATCACTTTGGCGCTAAACGATGTTTGACCTATTCAAAATAGGATTTCTATCAGTGTCATTCCTTGATTTGATAGATGTTACGATCGTCGGAATTATCGTGTACAAACTTTATACGCTGTTAAAAGGAACAGTAGCTTCGCAAATATTTGTAGGGTTAATGCTTGTTTTTCTTCTTTCTTTTTTTTCACAAGTTCTAAATTTGCGCGCCGTAAATTGGCTATTAAAATTTATTACTGAAATATGGATCGTTGCATTTATCATACTTTTTCAACCTGAAATAAGAAGAATCCTCATGCTTTTGGCAAGAAGCCCAATTTTTCGATTTGGTCAAAAAGGAGAAACACAAGAAGTTGCAAGCATCATTTCAGAGGCTGCATTCGAACTCTCCCAATTTCAGCATGGAGCTTTAATGGTAGTTGTAAGATCAAAAGGCATTAGAGGTGTTTCTGAAACCGGCGATTTGTTACACGCAGTATTATCAAAAGACTTGCTGCGTTCTATTTTTTTTCCGAGATCACCGTTGCACGACGGAGCGGTAATCATTAAAGGTAATATTGTTGAAGCCGCACGCTGTACACTTCCGCTAACTTCTGTTACTTCTTATAAAGGAGAATCTTTGGGCATGAGGCACCGAGCAGGTTTAGGAATCTCTGAACAAGCAGATGTTATTTGTGTTATTGTTTCAGAAGAAACTGGCAGCATCTCAGTGGCAGAAAATGGAGTTTTAACAAGAGGGCTTGCAAAAGAAGTTCTTCGCCAAAAATTGATGTATATTTCTCCCATTAAAAATAAAGTTACCTTAAAACCTTTATTTGGAAAGGCGAAAAATCGGTAAGTCATTTGTTACTGCGGTTATTCCTTTTTACAATCCGGAAAATATTTTAACAAAAGTAATAACGGAAACTTTGCCGCATGTTGATGATTTAGTTCTTGTAAATGATGGCTCGACACGAAATCTTGACAATATCATTCCAAGAGCCGCTAACATACATTATATAAGTTTAGCAAATAATTCAGGAAAAGGCGCTGCGTTGAAGCGTGGATTTGACAAAGCAATTGAACTCGGAAGTAAGTTTATTATTTCGCTTGATTCTGATTACCAACATGATCCTAAATTTATTCCAACTTTTCTTGAAGCATTAAAAACATCAGATTTTGTTATCGGCAAACGGCATTTCACTTTTGCTAAGATGCCAATTGCCCGAGTGTTCAGCAATACAATAACATCAAAAATTTTATCATTCAAAACGCATCAAAAGATATTTGATAGTCAATCTGGTTACAGAGGATTTAATGCTTCAATAATTAAAAAAATTCTTCCTTCAACAAATGGCTTTGAAGCAGAAAGTGAAATGATTTTGTTAGCGGCAAAGAACGGTATTCAGATTTCGTTTATTGATATTTCAACAAAGTATGATAACGAAAAAAGTGAAATCAAAGTTTTCAGTACAATTTTCAACTTTATAAAAGTGATACTCAAATAGTAAATGGAGAAAAATTATGAAACTTAGATATTTGTCTCATTCAGCATTTCAAATAACAACAGAAGAGGGAATACGTCTGCTTATTGATCCATTTTTAGATGAAAATCCAAATTCACCTGTAAAATCTGATGAAGTATTCGCGGATTTTATAATTGTAACCCATGCCCATTCCGATCATCTCGGCGATGCAAAAAAAATATCAAGAGCATATAACGCTCAAATTATTGCTGTAAATGAGTTAGGGGTAATTTTGGAAAAACAAGGTTTTAACACTCATAAAATGCACATCGGAGGCAGTCACAATTTTCCTTTTGGCAGAGTAAAACTTACCATTGCTCACCACGGTTCATTTACCGATGAGATGCAATATGCAGGGGTAGCTGCGGGAGTTCTACTTTTTATTGAAGATAAAATTATTTATCATACGGGTGACACAGGACTTTTTTTAGACATGAAATTAATTGGCGAACTCTATAAAATAGATTATATGCTCCTGCCGATAGGCGATAATTTTACCATGGGTATTCACGATGCAGTTCGAGCTGTTGAATTTGTAAATCCCGGCGTCGCAATTCCAATGCACTATAATACCTATCATATTATTGCCGCTGATCCGAATGAGTTTAAAGAAAGAGTAGAAGAAATTGGGAAGCAGTGCAGGGTGATGGAATTTGGAGAAGAAATCATCGTCGTGTGAGTGTAAATATTTCTTACTTCATTGCTTTTTATGTAACTTTGAAAGTAAAAGAAGTTTTTTAAAAAAGATAAATTCAAGAAATAATGGGAAAAATAATAACTGTAGCAAACCAGAAAGGCGGGGTCGGAAAAACAACCACCGCCATAAATATTTCTGCCTCATTAGCGGCGGCAGAAAAAAAAATTCTTCTCGTGGATATTGATCCTCAAGCAAATTCCTCTTCGGGATTAAGCCTTGTCAACCAGTCCCCTTCGATCTATGAAGTGTTAATCGGAAGTCACCCTATAAAAGAAGTTATTGTCCCAAGCTTTATGCCGTACTTAAATATCCTTCCGTCAAATATCAATCTTGTTGGGGCGGAAATTGAAATGGTTGAAATGGCGAATAGAGAATTACTATTAAAACAACGATTAGCTGAAATTTCGCGCGAATATGATTATGTTATAATTGATTGCCCGCCATCGTTAGGGCTTTTAACCTTGAATGCATTGTCGGCTTCCGATTCAGTATTAATTCCTGTGCAATGCGAATATTTTGCATTGGAAGGTCTTGGTCAATTATTAAATACAATTAATATTGTAAAACAAAACTTCAATGCTAAATTATCAATTGAAGGAGTGCTTTTAACTATGTTTGATATTCGTTTACGGCTTTCACAACAAGTAACCGAAGAGGTGAAGAAATATTTTGGAGAAAAAGTTTTTAACACCATCATTCATCGGAATGTACGATTATCTGAAGCGCCAAGTTACGGAAAGCCGATTCTTCTTTATGATGCTGTTTCAAGCGGCGCAAAAAATTATATTGCTTTAGCTTCTGAAATAATTGGTCGTAATGGAAATAAAAATAGCGTAAAAAATGAACAAAAATAAAACCGGATTAGGCAGGGGATTAGATGCTTTGTTAAAGCCATCTCAAAATACTTTTGTTGAACAACAGACTAATGTCAACAATGAAAATATAAAAAATGAATCCTTAGTAAGAATTAAAATTGAAAACATTTCTCCAAATCCCTTTCAGCCAAGAATGCACTTTGAGCAAAGCGCGTTAGATGAACTCAAAGCATCAATTTTAGAAAACGGATTAATTCAACCTATAACTGTTAGAAAATTTGGCGATGGAAAATTTCAAGTTGTTTCTGGTGAAAGAAGATTAAGAGCTTGCAAAGAAATAGGTTTGATTGATATTCCGGCATACATCATAGAAGTTATTTCTGATGATGTAATGCTCTCAATGGCTATTATCGAAAATATTCAAAGAGAAAAATTAAATCCGATAGAAGTTGGGTTAGCTTTTAAACGATTAATGGAGGAATGCAGTCTTACTCAAGAACAAATTGCTGAAAGAGTTGGAAAAGACAGAACAACAATTGCCAATTCAATTCGTTTGTTAAAACTTCCGAAAGAAATCCAAGATGCTCTCATTTCTGATGAAATTACGATGGGGCACGCAAGGGCGTTAATCAATTTGCCTTCACACAGCATGCAGCTTGATGTTCTTAAAAAAATAAAAGAAAATAACTTATCGGTTCGCAAAGTTGAGCATTTAGTAAAAAAAATGTTAACAGAAACACCAATTGAGAAAAAAACAATTTCTGTCAAAACACCTTCAGAATATTCACCATCAGTTTCTGTTCTAGCGCTTGAGGATAAATTGAGGAAAATATTCGGAACAAAAGTACTTTGCAAAATAAAACAAGATAAGACCGGCGAGGTAACTATTGAGTTTTACTCAACCGATGAATTGGAAAGATTAATTGAATTGTTTGACCTCATTGAAAAAAATAATTATTAAAATATTTATTCTTATTTCTTTCGCGCCGATTTTCTTGACGGCTCAAAACATAGTTGCGGTTGCAGATTCAAATAAAGCGGATACAACTTTTGTAATGAAAAAATCGGCATGGGGAGCTGTTTTGCGCAGCGCAATTATTCCGGGATGGGGACAAGTTTATAATCAAGCGTATTGGAAAGCGCCAATTGTTTGGGGAGTTGGCGGTTGGTTCATTTACAATTACATTCAGAATAATAAAGATTATAAAAACTATCAAAATCTTTATCTTGAAAAACGAATACCTCAAGATAAAGTAAATAGAGATTTTTACCGAGATCAAAGAGATTTATTTGCCATGTATTTTGTGTTTACTTATCTCGCAACGTTAGTTGACTCATACGTTGATGCCCACTTATTTGATTTTTCTGTTACCGAAGATTTTTTTCAGCGCCAACCCAAGTTTAATTTAATAATTCCTTTTTAGATGCCATCCCCCTATGTAATAACGTGTGCAAGTTGCGGTAATAGAAACCCTATTTATCGCAATATATGTAAACAATGTGGAGCTATAATCAGGGATCGGGTTCCAAGTATTGATCTTTGGAGGTCATTTGGGCAATTGATAGAAAATCCAATAATGGCTTTTACTCAGGTACTGCAAGCCGAACAGAAAAACTTTGCAACTTTAGTGCTTGTAGCAGCTTTGTTTAAAATCTATCTTATTTCTGTTATCATTTCCGAAATATATTCCATTGGAGTTTTTTCGCTTTTTCATTTTTTTGTTCATGCTCTTGTTTCGATAGCAATTATAGTTTTGATCGGATATTTCTTAAAATTTATCTTTAAGAAATATTTGCTTGAATTTAGGATTAAAGATTTTTATGCGGGAATTGCCTATTCTTTTATGCCTCAGTTGTTAGGGTTGACAATTCTTTTTGTATTGGAGTTTGTTGTGTTTGGGGAGCAGCTGTTTACTTTCAACCCTTCTCCATTCTTAATAAGAAAGAACTTTGCTTATCTTTTTTCCGCAATGGAAATTGGAGTGGTAATTTGGAATATCAGTCTTACTTCTAAAGTAGTTTGGATATATACAGGAAGAAAAAAAAGCTCATTCATGTTCGCAATATTTTTTCTGGGGCTTATCTATTTATTAATGAACATTTTTTGATAAATACATCCATGTCTTATTCCTTTTATGCTCACCTTAATATCAGCTAAACCAAAGTAACTCATTAAATAAAGCAATATTTCACCTCCGACATAAAGTATATCTTCGCGTTGAGAAATTATGCCCTGATATTTTTCTTTTATTTCAACAACTGTCGAATTTGATAGAAAATCTACGATGGATTTCACTTTATTGAATGAAAGAATTGTTTTATGAATTTGAGTGGCATCAAAAGTAAATTGGTTATTCGCAATAGCTGAAATTGTAGTTGGTGTTCCGGAAATTCCAATTATGGTCTTGGGAGCATATTTGTTTAGCGCCAAAAATTTAAATTCATCTTCAATTTTATTTTTCAGATTTATTCTTTCGATTTTTGAAACTGGATACTTTGAAATAAAATTTTCTTTGAGTGTTACAACGCCGATTGGAATACTTGTTTTTGCAAGAATTGAGTTTTTATTACCAATTATAACTTCCGTGCTTCCGCCGCCAATGTCAATTATCGCGAAATTCTCTTCGATGGTAAAATCTGATTGAACCCCATAAAATGCAAAATCTGCTTCCGTTTCGGGTGAAACTATTTCTATTTTGAGCGATGTTTTCTCTTCTATCGTTTTGGCTATTTCTGCTGAATTTGCCGCACTTCTTAAAGCATGCGTTCCTATAACAAAACATTGAGTACAGCGGTACGTGGTTACAATTTTGTTAAATTCAAATAATATTTCTATTAATGTATCTATTTTGGTTTTTGAAATTACGCCGTATTTATTCAAATCGGATCCAATTCTCGGAATACGAATTTCTTCGTGAAGCGTAACCAACGATTTTGTTTCCGAGTCAATTTCCGCTATTAGCAGAAGAATTGTATTTGTTCCGATGTCAATTGAAGCAATATTCATATTTTTTCCATATTTTAGTCAACAAAATTATATAAAATAATATGCCAAAAGTATCAAAAATATTTCAGTATTTAACCGCTATGTTCGGCGCTGTTTGGATAGGAGCAAATCTATCTAGAACAATTTTAACATTTTATTTGTTTGACGGTAATCAATTCGAATTAAAACCCTTCATATCAAATTCATTTCTTTATGCAGTTTTTTATTTTTTAAATCCATTACTTGTTCTTACCTCGGTTGCATATACTATCTTTTTTGTTTGTTTAATTTTATTCGTGTTGAGTTCGCCTATTAAATTTAAACAGAACGGATGGTTATTTATTATTTTCATTTTAGTAATTACCTTAGCGCCGTTTGAATTCTATCTTATTCATTTAGATTATAAAATACTAACTTCGGTCTTTTATACTACATTTGACCCTAAGTTTATACTTGAACTCACTATCAAACGCTTCAAGGTTTTGGGGAGTTTTCCGCTTATTCATTTATTCTCATTCCTCGCAATAATTTTTCTTTTACTATTTCAGCCGATGAAGAAAAATGAAGATTAAAGAAAAAGAATTTGAAGAAGTAATTGAAGAATTGAAAGCTCTTGCCGCTCAACTTGGAGCAACAATACGTTTTGAAAAAGGAGATTTTAAAGGCGGCTATTGTTTATTGAAAGACAGTAAAGTTGTTGTGATAAATAAGCTTGCAAACACACAAAGAAAAGCGATTATCTTATCTGAAGCCCTCAAGGAACTTGGAGTGGAACAAATATATTTAACTCCAAGGATAAGAGAAATTATTGAACAGATGTATGAGGAAAAATGAAAATAATTGTTATTAATGGTCCAAATTTGAACTTACTTGGGAAACGCGACCCAGAAAAATATGGGACATTAACTTTAGAAGATATTGAAGATTTGTTAACAACTACTTTTCCGGAAGTAACTTTCGGTTTTTTCCAATCAAATATCGAGGGTGAAATTGTAACCAAAATTCAGCAAACTGAAAACAGTTATGACGGTTTGATAATTAATCCGGGAGGTTATGCTCACACTTCTGTCGCAATTCATGACGCGCTTAAAGAGGCAAGACTGCCAAAAGTTGAAGTTCATCTTTCGCATTTAGCGCAAAGAGAAGATTTTAGACAAACGATGTTAACTGCCAAAGCTGCAAATGGTTATATTTCTGGATTCAAAGAAGTAGGCTATCTCTCTGCGGTATTTACTCTTCAGCAAATAGTAGAGGGAAAGTAGTTTCCTAAAAACTGGAAATCGAAAACAGAATGAAGATTTCTTTAAGATTTTAGTTTCGGTAAACTATTTTGTTGGTAATTAAGCACATATTATTTATTTTAGTATAAACTTTAAGTGATGCTTATGAAAGATTTTAACCTTAAGAAGCTTTATTATTCAATAAGTGAAGTGAGTAAAATTACTGAAGTAGAACAATATGTGCTTCGTTATTGGGAAACTGAATTTGAACAATTGAAGCCTCAGAAAAATCGGGCAGGTAACCGTGTCTTTACGAACAAAGATATTCAATTGATTCTACAGATAAAATCGTTACTCAGAGAAAAAAGATATACGATTGAAGGCGCTAAAAACATACTTACTAACTTATTAAACGAGAAAGAAATTCATTCGGTAAAAGTAGTTCATGAAACTAAAAGAACAATCGAAAATGCTCCGGTGAAATTCAATCCAAATGAATTAAAAGAAATACCAGCTTCAGAATTAGTAGAGATTAGAATTTTTCTTGAAAGAATAGCAAGTCTCTTATAACGGAACGTAGCGCAGCCCGGTAGCGCACTACCTTGGGGTGGTAGGGGTCGCAGGTTCAAATCCTGTCGTTCCGACTTTAAAGGTACAAAGTTTTTGTACCTTTTTATTTTTTATTCCTAGATAATTTACATCTTAAATTTTAATTTTTAATTCACACTTCATAATCGGATAGAAATGGATAAACCTAAAAGCTTTTGTGGAATCTTTGGAATTTGGGGAAATAAAAATGCTTCTTTAATTACTTATTATGGTTTGCATGCTTTGCAGCATAGAGGACAAGAAGCAACCGGAATTCTCGTCAAAAGTTTAAATGAAAATAATAAATCAGTTTTTAATATAGTAAAAGGGGAAGGACTTGTGTCAGAAGTTTTTTCTGATGACAATTTGTGGAAAAGTATTCTTTCGGGGAATGCTGCAATTGGGCATAATCGTTATTCCACTACCGGAGCTTCTGGCTCTAGAAAAAACATTCAACCTTTCGTTGTTAACTATCGAGACGGAAACCTTTCAATTGCACACAACGGAAACCTTACAAACGCTAAAGAGATAAGAAATTCATTAATAAATGAAGGAGCGATTTTTCAAACGACCAGCGATACAGAAGTTATTCTTCATCTAATTGCAAGAAGTAAATTAGTTAATCAAGTTGAACAAATAATTGATTCTTTAAACAAAATTGAAGGAGCTTTTTGCTTAACAATTTTAACCGATACGGCATTAATTGCTGCGAGAGACCCTTACGGTTTTCGTCCATTGGCTTTGGGCAAAAAAGATGGCTGTTTTATCATTGCATCGGAAACATGCGCTTTTGATATTAATTCCGCTGAATATATTCGCGATGTGCAGCCCGGCGAAGTTATTGTAATTGACGATGAAGCCAATAAAACTGGGATATTTAAATCTTACTTTTTAAAAGAAAAAGTTGAACAAAAGAAACACTGCATTTTTGAGTATATTTATTTTTCCAGACCTGACTCTAAAATATTTGGACACAATGTTGACAAAGTTAGAAGACGACTCGGCAAAATTTTAGCTAAAAACCATCCTGTCTTTGATAAAGATGGAGAAAAAGTGAACGTGATTAGTGTCCCAGATAGTTCTAATACTGCCGCGATCGGTTACCAAAATGAATTAGAAAAAATGGGAATAAAATCTAAATTAGAAATTGGGTTAATCAGAAGCCATTATATTGGAAGAACATTCATACAACCTCATCAGCAAAAACGCGAAATCGGAGTGAGAATAAAATTTAATGTGGTTAAAGGTGTTCTTGAAGGTAAGACAGTTGTTATCGTGGACGATTCAATTGTCCGTGGTACAACTTCAAAACAGCTCGTAAACTTAATACGTGAAGCGAACCCTAAGGAAATTCATTTACGAATTTCTTCTCCGCAAATTTTGTTTCCATGTTATTATGGGATGGATTTCCCTTCTTCCGAAGAACTGATTGCTTTTAGAATGAATAAAAACCTTGAGAAAATAAGGGAATATCTAGGGGTAGATAGCATCGAATACATGTCTATCGAAGAACTTTTAGACGGAGTTTATGAAGAGGACAAAAACAATTTTTGTACTGCGTGTTTTTCCGGTAAGTACCCAACCGTAATTGATACTTCACTTAATAAAGAGATTTATGAAAACAAATAATTTGTTTGTCCTAATTTTTCTTTTTACATGTAATATTTTTTCTCAGCAAATTTACTTTGTTAAATTTAATGAAACTCCAAACCTAAATGCAATAAGACAAACCGTAAATGAATCTTATCAAAAAAGATTAAACAAAAAAAATCTTCAAATGCCAAACATCGTAGTTAATTCGTTTGCAAAAGGGAGTGCGGCTGAAATACCTTCTCTTAAAAATATCATCAAATTTTCAGCGCCAACTGAAATTGATGCCGGATTTTGGTCTGAGTTAAGAAATATCTATCCAACGATTGCTTACATTCAAAAACAAAACATTTACAAAGTTGATTTCATCCCTAATGATAGCCTGATAAGTAAACAATGGGCTTTAGCAAAAATAGATGCCTTCAATGCATGGAACATTACCGAAGGAAGCGATTCTATTATTGTTGGAGTTATTGATACAGGAATTGATTATTTGCACCCCGACTTGGTGGACAATATTTATACTAACGCCGGCGAATCTGGGTTAGACATATTCGGTAATGATAAGCGATCAAATGGAATTGATGATGACCAAAATGGATTTATTGATGATTTTCAAGGCTGGGATTTTACTGATCGAACCGGCTTTCCGTTTGATTCCACAGGTGGAGATTATTTAACTTGGGATAATAATCCTTTGGATGAAAATAGTTATTCGCATGGAACTGCTGTTGCGGGAATTATTGCGGCTTCAGCTAACAATAAAACAGGCATTGCAGGAACCGCTCCAAAAGTTAAAGTGATGAATTTAAGAGCTTTTGACCCGGATGGTTACGGAGAAGAAGATGATGTAGCGGCGGCTTTATTATACGCAGTTGCAAACGGCGCAAAAGTAATTAACATGAGTTTCGGCGATGTTTCTTATTCTTATGTTTTACAAGATGTTATTCGCTATGCGTATTCAAAAAATGTAGTTTTAGTTGCAAGTTCCGGTAATTCAAACTCAACCGAACTACATTATCCTTCAAGTTACGATGAAGTTATCTCGGTTGGCAATTCAACTGAAGAAGATTATGTTTCGTCAAGTTCTAATTATGGTTCAACTTTGGATTTAGTAGCTCCCGGCACTGACATTATAACCACTGCAAGAAAAAGCAGTTATACTTCATTTAACGGTACATCCGCAGCTGCCCCTTTTGTTTCGGCTGCCGCAGGGTTGATTCTTTCGCAAAAATCTTTTTCAAATGAAGAAGTTAAGCAAATAATAAAATCAACTTGTGATGACATTAATTCCGCAGGATGGGATAGTAAAAGTGGCGCTGGAAGATTGAACCTTTTTAAAGCACTAAAAACTTTATCTCCTTCAATTGTACATTTTGAAAACCCGAAACAAGATTTTGTTACCGATAAAGATTCTCTTTCAATTTCGGCTACGGTACTTTCTCCATTTTTTGATTATTTCGATGTTATGATAGGTGTTGGATTAAATCCTGATTCGTGGAAATCAATTATTAGCGGACATAAAAATCAGATTTACAACCAAAATGTTGGAAGTATAGCTCTTAATTCAGAAATTGATACCATATTTACTTTACGAATTATTCTTCATCAAACCGACGGAATAACGAAGGAGGAAAGAATTAATTTTAGTAGGATTACTAAACTGCCGGAAGGTGAACTTATTTCAATTTTCCCTTCTTATTATGGCGATAAACCGACTTTTGTTGCTTCGCTTTACACTTCAACTCCAACAATAGCAAAGATGTTTTATCGCGAATTACATTCCAATTCAGATTATACCTACGTTTCGCTTGATGGTTTTGCAACCAATAATCTTTTTGTAAAGCAGCTTCATTATGGTTTTATCCCTAAAGGAATTATCGAACCGAACAAAGAGTATCAGATTTATTTTGAAATTGAAAATCAACTTGGAAAAGCCGTAAAATTATTGAATAACGGTAATCCATATACAATTAAATCTGGCGATTATTTTCATTTATTAGGTTCTAAAGAACGAGATTATTCGCTTCCCTCCGGGTCTATTTTCGACTCGCCATTTAAGACAGATACCGCTTCAGCGCGCAATCTTTTTTTGAGAGAGAACAATAGTGCAGAATTTACATCGCTTTATAAATTTGAAACCAATAATTTCACAAAAATAGATTCAATCTTTCAACGAATTCCAAAAGTTGTTGGTGATTTTAACAAAAATGGAAAGTTGGATATTTTAGCATTATGGTCAAGAAACGGATTTATTATGGAACAATCATCAATAAATTCATCAAAATTTATTGATGTTCAAAAGTTTGAAAATAGTATGTTCTGGCCAATATTTGCGCAAGATGTTGATGGCGATTCTTTATTTGAAATTGGTGCGTTGACGGATGATTCTACGGTTTCAATTTATAAAGTGAATAGTAATTTAAGCCTAACATTAACGCAACGATTAAAAAACTTTTCACCGGTCTATAATTTCAGAAATGAACTTAACGCCCCTCATTGTGTAGTAGCTGATTTAAATGCAAACGGTAAATCCGAACTTTGGTTTTTGGATAGGGAAGGGGATATTTTTAGTTACGAGTTGAATTCTAACAAGCAATTTGTTCCTTACTATACTGCTTCAACCGGTTTTGAAGGTTCATCTAATCAAATAACTGCGGGAGATTTTGATAATGATGGTAAGAATGAATTAGCAGTTTTAGTCCATTCAATTCCTGAAATAGATATTGCAAGCTTTAATATTCTTGAAGTATTCAAATTAGATAACTCAATAATTAACGCTCCCAAATTGAAATTGGGTTATTCATCTGCATTTATTGACCCTGCAGAAGAGTTTGGGTCATCGTTTCAAAAAAAACAAAGCGCTTTGAAATTTGTAAATATCTATGATAAAGAAAGATTAGTAATGTTTGCTTTCCCATATAGTTATATATGTTCAGGTAACGCAAACGATTCAACCATTGATTATATTTATTTTGATGAAACTACAAACAGTAACGCTATTTTTAGCGGATTTTTAGAAAGTAATTCATCAATAGATATCGCTTTCCCAAAATCGGATAAAATAAAATTCCTTACATCCAAATCTACTTCACAAAATATTCCAACAGATGTAGCCGGCTTTAGCTTTGATTCAACGTCAGTTTTTCTTACTTGGAATGGCGTCGGTAGCTATGATATTTTACGAAGCGATTCTATGAATATTTCTAAATTCATTTTACTTGGCACAGCAAGCAACGGAAAATTTATTGATACAACAGTTTCATTAAATCGCAACTACTTTTATGCAATTACGAGATCAGCTCAGTTGCAACCGGAATTATCATCTGTAATTAAGGTGTATCATCATCAACCCGCAAAAATATTGAACGCCGCATCGCTTTCGTCGGCATCGGTTGAAATCAGATTTACAGAACAAATTCAAACAGTTGTTAATAACTTGGAATCTTTTAGTTTAGTAACGCCAAACGGAAATATAGCTCCGCATTCTGTATCAGCCTCATCAAGTTTTTCATATTTAATAACTTTTCCAACCAATTTCAAAGTAGGTACAAACAAATTAATTATTAAAGATTTATTTGATTATTACAAAGCGCCAATTGCAATAGATTCAGTTAATTTTGAATATGCTTTACGTCCTGTAATAGATAAATTTTACATAACCGCTCATTCGGTAGTATCTTCAAATGGAATTACCGTAAATTTTAATTTAAAAGTTGATACGGCTTCCGCGCTTAATATTAATAATTACTTAGTCGAACCTGTAAATCAAATAAATAATATTTCTTTACCAGACGATAAAAGTGTTATGATAAATTTTCAAAACCGGGTAGGCGCAATTGGGAAAGAATACAAATTGAGCTGTAAAAATATTTTTTCAGATAAATCAACCGGCTATTTAGCGATCGAAAAGGGGGCAGGGAGCGAAGTGATTTTGTTAGAGAAAGCAGAAAATTTGGAAAATGTTTATATTTACCCAAGTCCGGCAAAAATCTCTGATGGAACCGTTACTTTTGCAAACCTCCCTCAATATGCAGAAATATTGATCTATTCTTTGTCAGGAATAAAAATAAATCATATATTTGAAACCGACGGGAATGGCGGATTAGTTTGGAATTTCAAGGATTTAGAAGGAAATCAAGTGAACACAGGCATTTATTTTTACTTTATAAAACAACTTGACGGAAACAAGAATGAACTTGGTCAGAAAGTTGGTAAATTAGCTGTTATCAAATGAAAATTACAAGAAGCGATATTACTATTTCAAATGGTTTAAGCCTGTTAAGGCTTTTAGCGGCTGTACCGTTTTGGACTTTATTAAATCATTTTCAAGAGCAAGAAACGAGAGCTATCTTAATACTTCTTGGTGTTTTTGTAGTTTTTACTGATTGGGCAGATGGTTTTTTTGCACGGAAATTCAGCCAAGAAACTGAACTTGGTAAAATAATTGACCCGTTGGCGGACAAACTATGCGCTGGTGTTTTAGTCTATAAACTTTATCTTATAGGTGAAATTACTCCGGCTCTCTTTTATATTCTTATCGGAAGAGACATTATTATATTTTTAGGGGGAATTGTAATTACAAAATATTTGGGTAAAGTGCTACCTTCAAATATGTTAGGCAAAGTTACCGTAACAATACTAGCACTATTTATTTTTATGATATGTTTTAATATTGACAAAACCAGTTCTCCATATCTATTAGTAAACTATCTAATTATTATCCTTTCATTCTTATCCTTAATCGCCTATAGCGTTAGGGGAGCAGAATTTATTAAAAAGATGAAAAATGGGATTATTTAAAAATATTAACATTGATAGGTTAACTGCGGGGTTAGCAAAAACTCGCACTGCAATTTTTAATCGTATTTCTGAAACTGTTACTGGCAAAGTAAAATTAGATGAAACTATTTTTTCTGAACTTGAAGAAATTTTAATTTCTTCTGATATGGGCGTAGATTTATCCTCCGAGATTATTGAAGATGTAAAAAGAAAATTGGTATCAGAACCATTGAGGGATGAGAAAACAATTTACAAAGTAATGCAAAACGCTTTGATTGATAAACTAAATAACTCAGTCATGAATGCTAATTATGATTCCGATTATGAAAAATGTAAACCTTATGTTATTTTAGTTGTTGGCGTAAATGGTGCGGGGAAAACAACCACTGTTGGGAAATTGGCTCATAATTTTTCTCGATCTGGTCAAAAAGTAATTATTGGGTCTGCGGATACTTTTAGAGCAGCCGCTAATGAGCAATTGGAAATTTGGGCAAAAAGAGCTAACGTACAGATCGTGCAAAAAAACATTGGTGCTGACCCTTCTTCTGTGGCTTTCGATACCATCAAAAAAGCAATAGAGGAAAGGTTTGACGTAGTTCTTATTGACACAGCAGGAAGATTACACACAAAAACACATTTAATGGAAGAATTAGCTAAAATAAAACGTGTAATCAAAAAGCAACTCAATTCTGCTCCAAACGAAACATTTTTAGTGGTTGATGGGAGCAGTGGACAAAATGCTTTACGCCAAGCAAAATCGTTTACTGAGTCGGTTGAATTAACTGGGCTAATTATTACAAAATTGGACGGAACAGCGAAAGGAGGTATCGTTTTTCAAATTGCTCAAAAATTAAAATTAAAAATCCCCTATATTGGTGTTGGTGAAGGGATTGATGATTTGCAGACTTTTAACAGTTCACTATTTGTAAAAACTTTAATTGGATCTAATTAACTTGCATTCGTTGTTTTACTTACAGGAATTAACTTGAGCCTAATCGAGAATAAAGCTTTATTTATCGTTAACCCTGCAGCAGGTAAGGGGAGAGGACGTAAATTTCTACCGTTTCTTGAAAACTCTCTTAAGAGTCTTTCAATTCATAGTACCATAATTGAGACCAAATATCTTGGACATGCCACAGAAATTGCAAAGTCTTTCTTAGACGATAATGCATTAATTTTCGGAGTTGGCGGCGATGGAACAATCAACGAGATCATTAACGGCTTAAACCCCACGCATAAGCATAAGTTAGGAATCATTCCCATTGGTTCAGGAAATGATTTTGCTCGTGCAATCGGAAATATAGACAAAGAATTTTCGATTTTGAAGTACATTTCAACCAATAAAACTCTGTTATGTGATGTCGGTCATGTAATCGTAACTAGCAATGGAAGCGTAATTTTGGATAAAAAATTTATTTCGAGTTTCGGAATCGGTTTCGATGCGTTTGTTGCTTCAAAAATAAAAACAATTAAATATCTCAAGGGAATTTTTCTCTACATTTCTTCCGTTTTCTTGAGTTTACTAAATTACAATGCATCAACGGGGACTATAAGCATAAATGACGGCGAGATAACTATTGCTGACAAAATTTTCTTATTTGCGGTCGGGAACACAAAGACCGCTGGAGGTGGCTTTAAATTAAATCCTGATGCTGCGATAGATGATGGATATTTGGATTTATGTATGACCCGCAATATTTCAAAATTCACTTTATTGAAAGTATTACCCAAAGCAATATTTGGGACTCACATTAAGCACCGGCTTGTTGAAACTTATAGATTTACAAATCTTTCATATTCTACTCGTGAACGGGTGTTTTTGCATCTAGATGGGGAAGTTCTTGAGTTAGAAGAAGGTGAGAAGGAAATAGTTTTAGCTATTCTTCCAAGTCACCAGGAAGTAATTACAAACCACAAAGCTTAGTTTACATAATATACATTATCATGCGACAGTGACGCCGGATATTTCTTCAAGGACTGTTAATCTCAGAATCTGTTATGCTTATTGCGTAGTGGCTCTTTCTGTCTTTAGTCATTTTAAGTTTAATTCGTTGCTTGGCATTGTTTTTTATTTGACTTATTTTTAGCCGAATAGTTTATAAGATTAAAACTAAAAGGCTTTTTATGACGATATTTTTAATTATCGTTGGCTTCATCCTTGAAGTCTATCTTTTAGAACGCTATGTTTTCAAAGGCAAAGATTTCAAGCCTGATCCGTTCCGCGATTACTCAAAAGATTAGTTCCCTACGTATGCATCCATAATTCCTAATTCTCTTCTATTTCGGCTTTTGTGTACGTTTTCCCGTAATGTTCACGGCAAAATTTCCGCTCCGGCGCGTTAGTCTCTTAAACTCGTCAGTACTTGTAAAAACCTTCGCCGGTTTTTCTCCCTAACTTACCGGCTGCAACCATCTTTTTGAGCAGTGGGCATGGTCTGTATTTGGGATCATTGAATCCGTTATAAAGAACTTCCATTATTGCTAAACATACATCCAAACCGATAAAGTCCGCCAAAGTGAGCGGTCCCATCGGGTGGTTCATCCCAAGTTTCATTACTTCATCAATTTCTTCTTTTCGAGCTACACCTTCCATCAGTGCAACTATTGCTTCATTAATCATAGGCAATAAAATTCTATTAGAAATAAACCCTGGGGAATCATTTACTTCAACCGGAATTTTTCCGATACTTTTCGCGAGCATATAAACTGTATCGAATGTTTCTTGGCTTGTGGAATAACCTCTAATAATTTCCACTAATTTCATAATCGGTACGGGATTCATAAAATGCATGCCAATGAATCGTTCGGGACGCGAAGCCGCCGCTAATTCTGTAATCGAAATTGATGAAGTGTTTGATGCAAAAATTGTTTGTTCGGGAGATAACTGCTGAAGCTTCTTAAATATTTGCAACTTTGTTTCTTTATCTTCGTAAACAGCTTCAATAATTAAGTCGGAGTTTTTGGGGGTATTATCAATTCCTACAACTAAATTGATATTAGAGAGAATTTTTTTTACTTGCTCATCCGTAAGAACTTCTTTTTTTTGTAACCGCGAAAGACTTGTATTAACCGACGCAAGCGCTTTTGTTGATCGTTCTAAGTTTTGTTCGATGAGATTTACCGAAAGATTGTTCATTGCAAATACTTGCGCAATTCCGGCGCCCATCGTTCCGCCGCCGATTACTGAAACTTGATTAATCATTTTGTCCTCTTGTTTAAATTATTGATGAGAGTAGCATAACAATTCGAAACTTTATCACGTTAATGTTAAGGTTTGTGTTTTTTACTTGAAAAAGTAGATATTCGAAATTATTTATTGTATCTGTAAGCGATATTTGTCCATATTTTGAATTGAATTTTTGTATCGTATTCTGATAATCGGCAAAGTAATATGGAATCTTACTGTTCCGGGATGAGTTTAGTTCATATAGCCAATAGATAATAAACTCAATTACATAAAGAAATTCTTTATCAGCGTTTTTCGCAATCTCGTTTATTTCCTTCAAACAAGAATAATGTTTTCCGGCTAACCCATAACGAAGGATTGCGATAGTTTTTTCGAGAAAGTATTTAATATCGAAATTCAGAAGTTCTAATGCTTTTGTATAAGAACCTTCTGCGATTTTACTTACAATGTAGGCTTCGTCTTTATTTCTATCAAAATATTTCTGAAGTATTTCTTCAATTTCATCTTCCATCAATGGCGAAAATTGAATTGTTTGACACCGAGATATAATTGTTTCTCGAATTAAAGTAAGATTGTTGGTCGTAAGTATAAAATATGTGTTGTCCGGAGGTTCTTCCAAATTTTTTAGGAGAGCATTTTGCGCAGTTTCATTCATATTTTCTGCGCCTGAAATAATGATAACGCGTTTTTGTGAAGTTTCAGACGAGAAAGAAAGAAACTTTTGAATGTCTCGAATACTGTTAATCTTTATATCATTTGCATTTGGGATGGTAATTTTGTGATACGGATTTATTCCTTTCGCTTGAAGTTCATCTCTAATATTCTCAAATTCAGCAAATGGAATTTTATCCAGCGGACCATCAGAATCATTTTCGTTTTTCCCTCGCGGTAAAGCAGTAATAAATTTAATATTGCCATTTTCTGTAAAATTATCGTTTTGCGCACCGTCTTTGGTTAAAAGAGTTGCTAACCGAATCGCAACGGCATCTTTACCGACTCCATCTCCGCCAAAAAATATTAGACCATGATAAAGCGCTTCACTTTGGAATAATCTTGTTAACGATTTTTTTACTTTTTCTTGACCAAATATTGCTGACCACATAGCCATGATATCAAATAAAAAAAGGCACATTACGTGCCTTAAACTCTTCTTGTTTTTTGAAGTTATATTTCATCTTCGTTATAAAAGAAATCTTCGTCCGTGGGATAATCAGGCCAAATATCTTCAATAGACTCGTAAGGTTCGTCGGAATCTTCTAACTCTTTGAGGTTTTCAATTACTTCAAGCGGAGTCCCAATCCTTTCGCTGTAGTCAATTAATTCATCTTTCGTTGCCGGCCACGGAGCGTCATCTAAAAAAGATGCTAATTCGATGGTCCAAATCATAACTTAAAATCCTCAGTATTAATTATTAGCGAATAATTGTGAATCAGTAAAAAAGAATTGTTCGGGATCAAGATTTATTCCATCATGCAAAACTTCATAATGTAAATGTGGACCGGTTGAAAGACCAGAATTGCCGGTTAAAGCTATTGGTGTATTTCGTGTAACTTTTTGACCTAATTTTACTTTGGTGTTTGAAAGGTGCCCATAAATAGTTCTATAACCAAATCCGTGTTCAATTTCAACACAGAGACCAAAACCATTTTTATATCCGGCAAAATCAACTACTCCTCCGCCGGAAGCGTAAACCAAAGTTCCAACTTGCGTTATTATATCAATTCCATTATGCATACGATTGACATGCAAGATTGGATGCAACCGCATTCCAAATCCATGAGTTGCAATTGAGCCGCTACAAGGAATTATAGCAGGAATATCTCTGTAAAGGGCTTCGTTTGTTTTGAGCGCAACCGAAATAGCTTCGGTATTTTGTTTCTCGAAATTAATTTTTGTTAATAATTTATCAACAAAATTTTCTACTTCTTTTAAACGATTAGTTTCAACATTAGTTGAAAAATCATACGAGTTGTTAAAATCTCCACCGCCGATACCTAATTGTTGTTCGTCAGCAGTAACGATTGGTAAATTTGCAGCAATACGCAATTCATTGTTTACTTTTAACAAACTATCCAATTGTAAATTTACTTTTTGATAATTGTTAATCAGAGACTCAATTTTAGACCGAAAAGCATAATCCGTTGGGAGAGGTTTTGCATTTGAAACTGTTTTAACAAGATAATACCCCGATAGCAATACAAAAAGAAGAACGGCAACTGACAAAAAGGCCAATTTCGGTTTAAGCCTTTTTATCTCCGTAAATCTGAGACTTTTATTTGTAAAGTAGTATAATTTTTTCATAATTTGTATGCGAAAATAACCAAACGAAACATCTTTGTCAAACAATTTCTAAAGAAAGAAGAAAAATATTTTATTCAAAGTCATGCTCGAAATAATTTACCCCGCGCTCTTGATTTTGCTTACTTTTATTCATAATTGCCGTTTCTAATCTGTCTTTAAATACTTCAGCCGCATCATACCCGTAGTGTTTCAACAAATAATGAAGCGCAATAACTTCTGAAATTACGGTAATATTTTTCCCGGGAACAATAGGAAGTTTTACATAAGGAATTTCTACATCTAATATTTTTTCTAAAGTTTCATCAAGACCGGTTCTGGTGTAATTCGATCCCTCTGTCCACACCTCCAACTCACAAATAACTTCAAGCCTTTTCTGATGTCGGATTGCTCTTACTCCGAACATTTTTTGAATATCTAATATTCCTAATCCGCGGATTTCCATAAAATGTTTGACCAAAGAAGTTCCAGCGCCAATCAAAATTCCCTCCCCTTTTTTGGTAAGAATAATTACATCATCGCCGACTAACCGATGTCCTCTTTCGATGAGATCCAACGCAACTTCGCTTTTCCCGACTCCCGACTTTCCGATAAAAAGTATTCCAACCCCATAAACATCAACAAATGAGCCATGAACAGATGCACGGGGCGCAAATTGATCATCCAGAAAATCACTTATTAAATACGTCAACTTGGTAGTTAGGAGTGGCGATGAAAAGAGTGGAACATGTGATTTTATTGATAGATCAATCATTTCGGGGAATGGTTGATTTCCATCAGTCAAAATAACGCACGGTACCATAAAATCAAATAATCTTTTTAAGGCTTTTTGCCTACTCTCAGATGATAAATTATTAAGATACGTCATCTCAGTATTACCGAATATTTGCACTCTTTCAAAAGAAAAAAGTTCAACAAACCCGGCTAATGCTAAACCGGGTCTATGTACATTCTGATCCTTAATTTTGCGGTCGAAGCCACTTTCATCAGAGTGCAATGTAAGTTGAAACTTAGATTTTGCGTTCTTATAGAAAAAATCTACATTAATTGATGCTGCTTTCGAAATAGCATTTTTATCAATGGTTATCATAGTTAATGTGTTTTATTTTTTGTTTTCAATTTGTCTAATTGACGCTGAATTTTTTCAACCGCTAAAACCGTAGACTTTTTATAATCTTCGGACATTTCACTTGCCGTAAGCACCTGCCCCGGTACTTTTACAATAATCTCAGCGGTTTTTGTAGTGTCTTTATTATTTTGATAGCTTAGGATAACATCAATATCAATAATATTGTCATAAAACTTATCAATTTTTGAAACCTCTCCCGTGATGAATTCCTTTAAGGTTTCGTGAGCTTTGAATTTGCGTGCGGTAATTGAAATATTCATGATGAGCTCCTTTTCTTTATGATTTTGGGTGTGTTTTCTTATATACGTTTTTTAATCGCTCTATACTTACTTGAGTATAAATTTGAGTTGTAGAAAGATTTGAATGACCTAAAATTTCTTTAATTGCAAGTAAATCAGCTCCATGAGTAAGCATATGCGTTGCCGAACTATGGCGGAATATGTGCGGGCTTTTCTTTTTCAAGTCGGTTAAACTACTAAGATATTTTCTAACAAAACGATAAGTATAATTGCTCAAAACAATCGAACTGTCAGATTTTAGGAAAAAATACAGTTGGTTCTTTTCAACTGGTCTTCCAGCTAAATATTCTTGTAGTACAGTTTTTGATTTTTCCCCTAATGGAACAATTCTGGTCTTATTTCCTTTTCCTAAAACCCGAATTGTAGAAGCGGAAAAATCAACTGATTTATATAACAAGTTGCAAGCTTCCGAAACTCTCATTGAACAGCCATATAAAACTTCTATAATAGCTGCATGCAGTAGTTTTTCTTTGTGACCTGATTTATGTATCGCATCGAGCAAGGTTGTGTATAGACCTTCTGAAATTACTTCCGGCAGTTTTCTGCTTACTTTAGGATTTTTGATATAAGCAATTAAGTTTCTTTCAATCAATTCTTTTTTGAATGCGTAAGAGAAAAAACTCCTTATTGATGAAAGCTTTCTTGAAATTGATGATTTCTCTCGCTTGAGTTCATTTAAGTGTACTAAGAACTGTTTGATGGTCTTTTCATTTATTAAAGAAATATCAACTTTATTTTGTGATAGACAAAATTTATAAAATTGTTCTAAATCTTTTGAATAAGATTTTATCGTTAAAGGAGAATACCCTTTCGTCGCTTCAATTTCTGTTAAATATAACTGAATAATATGCTTCATTTGTTACACGGTTATTCTGTCTCTTCATTTTCTGCTTCAATTTCTTCGATAACTTCTTCGGCGCAAACAGGGCATTTTAAGTAGTTCCCTTTTTTTGCAGAATACTTTTGTTCGAGATAAGCAGAGTCGCCATTGGGACATGCTTTGGCTATCGGCTTATTCCAAGAAACAAAATCGCAATCTGGATATTTTGAACAGCCATAAAATGCTTTGTTTCTTTTTGATCTTCGCTCAACTATTTCGCCGTCTTTACATTTTGGACATGCTACGCCTAATGATATATTTTTAATGTAATCACAATCAGGATATTTTTCGCATCCAATAAACCGCCCAAATTTCCCATTGCGATAAATCGTTCGGTTGTTGCATTTTGGGCAGGTATCGCCCGTATATTCCGGTTCTTTTGATTCTTGAGAAAAATCTTTAAATGATTTAATGTTTTTACAATCAGGATAATTAGTGCAGGCTAAGTATCGCCCAAATCTGCTGAATCTGATTGCCATTTCATTTCCGCATTTATCGCAAAGAATTTTTTCGACTTTGTCTTCAACAACAGCAAGTGTTTCAGAAAATGGTTTGTAAAAATCGGATAGAACCATTACAAATTCATTTTCGCCTTGCGCAATTTGGTCAAGTTCACTTTCCATTCTTGCAGTAAAACTGACATCAAAAATATTTGGGAAAGTTTGTACAAGAATTCCGTTTACTTTAATACCAAGAGGCGTAGGAGATAATTTTCGTTCTGTAACAGAAACATAATTTCGATCAACAACGGTGCTTACAATTGAAGAATACGTGCTCGGTCTGCCTATTCCCTTACTTTCCAATTCTTTTATCAAACTACTTTCGGTGTAACGCGGCGGTGGTTTTGTAAAATGTTGTGTCTCTTTTAAATCATTCAGCAAAAGTTTATCATTTTTTTCTAAACCGACCGGGATGGATTCGTTTTTCGCTTCGGCTTTATCATCAACTTCCGGATCGTACGTTTGTTCATTTATTTCAACATACATTCTCATAAAACCGTTGAACAGTAAAGCTTGTCCGTACGCTTTAAACAGAAATTCACCAGCTGAAATTTCAATTACTGTGGTTTCTAATTCAGCCGGTTTCATTTGAGAGGCTATAAATCTTTTCCAAATCAATTGATAGAGTTTAAAAGATTTGTCATCTAAAAAATCTTTTACTCTTTCCGGGGTAAATTCCATTGAAGTTGGTCTGATAGCTTCGTGAGCGTCTTGAACATTTGCGTTTTTCTTTTTGTCGTACTGATTTGCTGCGGCAGGTAAATAGTTTTCGCCAAAATTCTGTTTAATATAATCTCTAGTATCTACTAATATTTCCGGTGAGATACGCGTTGAGTCTGTTCTCATATACGTGATAAGACCGACTGTCCCATCCTTTCCGAGATCAATTCCTTCGTACAACTTTTGTGCAATTCCCATTGTTTGCTTAGCGCGGAACCGTAAAGCTTTGGATGCTTCCGCTTGTAATGTGCTTGTAATAAAAGGCGGAAATGGATTTCTCTTTGTATGTTTTTTTACAATACGCGTTATTTCAAAAATAGTTTTTTGTTTAACAGCATTAAATAACTTTAGCGTGTCTGATTCATTGTTTAGTAAAACATGATTTTTCAGAAATTCATCTAATTCTGATTCGCTCATGTGCGCGTGCGGAGCAACTTTTATTTCTTTCGAGTCAACGCTAAAAAGTTTTGCTTTAAACACTTCTTTAGATGATGTTTCAAAGAATCCCCAGATTGACCAATATTCAATGGTAGTAAATTTACTAATTTCTATTTCGCGTTCGCAGATGAGCCTTAACGCAACCGATTGCACTCTGCCTGCCGATAGAATGATACCAGATTCTTGAATTACTGCTTTCCACAAAAATGGGCTTACTTTATACCCGATTAATCTATCCATTATTCTTCTTGCGCGCTGAGAAGCAACTAAGGCAGTGTCAATCGAACGCGGGGCGTTCATTCCCTTCAAAACTCCGCTCTTTGTAATTTCATTAAAAAGCACACGGAATAGTTTTTGCCCCTTTTTAACGTTTATGAAATCAGCTATATCTTGCGCAATTGCTTCGCCCTCGCGGTCTGGGTCAGTTGCAATGTAAATGTTATTGCTTTTTGAAGAGAGATTTTTAATTTTTTTTAATAACTCGCCTTTCCCGCGGATTGTTACAAACTGAGGTTGAAAAGCATTTTCAACATCAATACCTAATTTAGATTTGGGCAAATTTTTGATATGCCCAACAGTAGCCTCAACATGAAAATTTCTGCCTAAATATTTATTTATCGTTTTCGCTTTAGCCGGAGACTCAACAAGAACAAGATTTTTACTCATAATAGCTTAGTTTATTTTATCTGAAAGATACAGAAGCTTTCTACTTCCTGGGATTGATAATTTGTCAACATGAATGATGGAGTTTAATATAAGAAAATTCATTTCATCTTCCGAAAGCGGAAACACCGGAAAGAAAAATATCTGTTCCATTATTTCATCAAGATCGGTGTTCGTTAGAAGTCCAACATTATATAATTTTAAAAGACGATTGTAATTGGGCATACCAATAATATGCAACTCGTCTTCAGAAAAAATACGCATTCCTTTTGAAACAATAGAAAAGGTTTTGCCTCCAGTTTGGTTCTCATTAATTTTATCAATAATCCAACTATACGCGGTTGCCACAACAGTTTGATCATATTTTTTCTTTTTCAATAACTTCATTTCAACTAACTCTAAAGATTTTTCCTTTGCAAGTCCGTTTAGTAATTTTGAAAGAACTTCAGCAAGTCTATTTCTCATTGGCAGCCGGAATTAAATAACGTAATTTCTTCACTAATAAAGTTTCTTTCCGTTTCATAATAAATTTTTCGTTTTTTTGCTGATCGTCATAACCGACAAGATGAAGTATTCCGTGAATTACTAAGCGAAGATACTCTTCTTTTACCGTTGTGCGAAATCTCTTGGCATTCTCAGCTGCATCGTCGTAGGAAATAATAATTTCGCCGTCCAAATTGGTTGTGCTTCCACTGTAATTAAAGGTTAAAATATCAGTTGTAAAATGATGCTGTAAGAATTTTTCGTTCAAGTCTAATATTTCTTTTTTATCCACGAATGAAACGTGAATGCTTGCTATGGCAAATTTCAACTCAGCTGACAGATTAAAAATTATTTGCCTAATCAGCGATTTTTTAAAATCTAATCTTTTCGGAATTAAAATAGCAATTTTTGTAGTTGAAATATTCATAACCGATTACTTCGTTTCATTTAATGAATCGTTCGACTCACGTGAATACTCTTTATATCGAAATGCTGATTTTTCTAAATCATTTATTTCTAAATCAGTTAATCTTCTGATAACTTTTGCAGGAACACCGGCTACAAGCGTTCCTTTGGGAACAACAAAATTTGGCGGAACAACAGCTCCGGCTGCTACAACGCTAGTTTCTTCTACTAATGCGCCGTCCAAAATTACTGACCCCATTCCAATCAAACATAAATTTTGAATAGTGCAGCCATGCAACGTAACGCTATGACCAATGGTAACTTTATCGCCAATAACTAAAGGATGCGTTTCGTGCGTAACATGTAACATTGAACAATCTTGCACGTTTGTCAACTCTCCGATGGTAATTGAATTTACGTCTCCGCGAATAACAGTGTTATACCAAACGCTTGAATCTTTTCCAATCTTAACATCGCCGATAATTTTTGCGCCGGAAGCAATAAAGACTGAATCATCAACATCGGGAAGTAGCCCTTGATAGTTGAAAAAAACCTTTTCGTTAATTAATTGTTGTATTTTGGAGGATTCCATCCGGGTCTTTTCCATGATTTTAATTCTAAATTAACATTTCCAATAATTACTTTCATTTTAGCCAGAATCGGAACGGCTGCTTTATCGTTAGAAAACCAACCTTCAAAACGGCCTGTTAAACCAAATACGCTGGTAAAGTCTGTATCGCCATCTAAATAAGTACATGCAATATCGTGGTCAACTGCGTCAATTCTTATTTTCTCAATCCTATCATAAAAATTAATTTTTGTAAACACTTTCTCTTCGGTTACAAAACAAGGCACTTTAACCGATTTATTTTGCCCGTTGTTCATTCTTGCATAATAAAAGATTGAAAGACCATCGTGGTACATTTTTTCGGCGGTGGTGGTTGAGTCAGTCCAAGATTCCGAAGGCGAAACTTTGCCTTTCTTCACTTTGAGTTTATGATTTTTGTAATCGAAATAATATTCTGTGTATGTTGTAAATTCTTCTTTGCGCACTAATCCCTTAAAATATTCCGAATAATAATCGGTGTTTACTTTGCTTTCATAAATTTGATGAAGATTAACAAATGGAATACCAGAATAAGAATCAATATGCGCAATAGTATTGTAAACTGTTTTCCCTTGATATTCTTTTTTGTTGATAATTCTTAAACGTACTTCGCCAAGTTTTAGAAAAGAATAACTTACTACATAAGTAATATCTTCACCAACAAACATTTCTTTTTCTGAGAAAATAGGAAAAGGCATGGTCATTTGTTCGGGCTTATACGTAAATCCCGATTGCAAAACAACGATGCAAATAACTGCCAAAAGAACTAAAGGATATTTCATCGCTATTTAATGTTTGCTAACTCTTTTGCTTTTCCGAAAAGCGATAAAGCTTTTTTAACTTGTTTATCCATTGGAATTAACGTTGTGTACCAACCTTCATTCTTCCAATAATTTCTCGCGATTGTAGCTTTTAATCTTGCCTTTATATAATCTTTTTCAGAATTGTAATCTTTTTCAACAAACTTTACATCTTTTCCTTTTGCGAATTCTATAAACGATTGCATATCCGATTCAGATAAATCAAATGAAGAAATATATGTAGCAAGATTATCGCCTGAGCTTTTTTTAATAGCTGCGCCGTGAAGATCAATGTAATTTAAAGCAAAAAGATAAAAGGTGTTTTTTCTGATAAGATTAGCCGAGTAGTCAGTCAACTTTTCAGATTTTACAAAATAGTCTGGAGTAATACCTCCGCCGCCATAAACAATTCTTCCTTTGCTCGTTTTGTAAGTAGGGCGAAGAGAATCATTTTCTGTTTTGTGATCAAGATTTTCGCCATCACTCTCATCTTGTCTATCCATCGTCTCCATATAATAATCTTTTTTATCTTTGTCTTTATATTTTCGTTGTATCAACCTACCGGAAGGGGTAAAATAGTCTGCAATAGTTAAACGAAGCGAACTTCCGTCGCTTAACGGGAATTGTCTCTGCACCAAACCCTTACCGAATGTAGTTTCTCCTACAACCAAACCTCGATCCAAATCTTGAACCGCACCGGAAACAATTTCACTCGCTGAGGCGCTTCCGCGATTTACCAAAACAATTAAAGGAATTTTTTCAAAAGGCGAAGCTACCGACGCATAAAAATCTTCGTCTAATTCTTTTCTTCTTCCGCGTGTGTAAACTATTTTCTTTTCGCCTTCAATAAAAAGATCAGCGATTTGAAATGCTTGATTTAAGTATCCGCCGGGGTTATTTCTTAAATCCAGCACTAATTGCTTCATCCCTTTATTTTTAAGGTCTTCCAAAGCCGAAACTAATTCATCGGTTGTTTTTTCTGCAAATCTGCCAACGCTTACATAGCCCGTTTGTTTATCGAGCATGATATGAGTATCAACAGAAAAAAGAGGAATTTTATCACGCGTTATTTCATATTCCATCGGCTCTTTTACACCAACACGAGAAATTAAAACTTTAACTTTTGAACCAGATTTGCCGCGCAATTTTTTCCGTACATCATCATTTGAAATCCCTATGCAATCTTTGTCATCAATTTTAACAATTCTATCTCCGGCTAAAATTCCTAAAATTTCACTTGGACCTCCGGTAATAGGCGAAACGACTGTCAACGTATCATTGACAACTTGAAACTCTATTCCAACGCCCTCAAAATCACCGCGGAATTCTTCTTCTACTGCCGTCATTTGTTTTGCAGGAATATAAACAGAATGAGGGTCGAGTTCATTTAGCATTCCGTTAATTGCCGCTTCAACAAGTTTTTCACTGTTTACATCTTCAACATAATATTTCTGAGTAAGCGTCAGAACGTCATTAAATTTTCGGATATTTTCAAAAAGATTGTCGCCGGCAAGCGCTTTTTGAATTTGCGTGCCAAGCAATATTCCCGATGTTAAAATGATAACCATTAACGGAATTCGATATTTTTTATAATTCATTTTTAACCTAATTAAATTTTAATGTGTAACGAAAATATTGCTGTACTATTTGGTTTACGTTTTTCTGGATAATTTATTTGCAAAGAGTTATTTTCAACAACTGCCAGCAGCGTTAAATTGATTTGGTTATAGGGTTCATAGGTAACGCCTATGGTTGTTTTTCTAAAGATTTCTTTGACGCCATCTAAAAACTTCACGTTTTCCGAATCCAAAACTCTGTGACCTAAAGAAAAATCTCCGCCAACATTTTTGATAACCTTTCCTTCGCCATCTAAATAATTTGCTCCGTGAACCGCATAACCGAATGAAAAAGTCGCTTCAAAACGGTGTGATAATCTATAATTTATTTTTGAAAAGTACAATTCACTATTTGGTGCAATTACGGACGAAAGACCGTATCCGAAGTTAGTGAAATTGTTATTGATTAAACGATGAGTGAAAACATAAGGTTCAACGCGCGTATATTCTAAATGAAAATCCAATGGGAGTAGGTCATATAAATTAAATGATGAAACTCCGAAATTCCATAAAGTTTGGTTTCCGTACCAGCCTGTCCCGACTTTTGCGTAATTAATATCATCTAAAAGAAGCATTGCAAAAAGTTTTAACCCCTTAATTGATTTATTTTGTAAATCAAAGAAAACCATTGCATTGTCTCGGTCTCTGTTGCTATGCTCAATAGATTTATAAAAATTGAATGGATTAAGATAAGAAAATTCAAGAGGCCTGTCTCCATAAATAATTATTTCCCCTGCGCCAAAAGTAAAATTGTCTGAAAGAGTAAACCCTAAACGGTGATACGCCATATATTTTTCTTTGATAACATTTACGCCGGAGGTTATTGAGTCTGATAAAACTGAATTTTGCCCTAACATTTTACCATGAAACGAAGAAAAAGAAAATATCCCATAATTAAAATGGAGTTGAAAATAATCGAACTTTGGGCTGTTATCAGAAAGAATAACTTTGTTTTCTCCATAGCCGAGCAATAAACGGTCTCTTCCAAACTTTACGTTCAACCAATCAAAATCTAACGATACATGTCCTTCGTTATCGTCATAAAATGTTTCACCGGTTTTTTCATTAAACTTATAGTTGTACTGAAGTTCTTTTTTCTGCAATGCGGCAATTTTATTGCCAACCGAAAAACCGTTTGAACCTTGAATATAAAAACCGAACGTATTCATTAAAGTTCCGCGGATAATTCCTCCGGCATTGAGCAGCTCTGCATTTGAATTGATTGAGTGATTCTGATTGTTAGAAATATACTCGCCATCCGCAGTTAAGTTAATAAATAAATTCCCCTCTTTGCCAGAATTACCATAAAAAAATTTTTCTTGCTGCGTAAATGGATTGTATTTCGATCCGCCGACTAACGATTGAAAATTTTCTGCGCTGTCTAAAAGTTCGAGACTAAATTCTGTTTGAAGATCAAGCAGTATGTTGCAATCAACTGCATTGAGTTCTGTTTTCTTTCCTATTGCTTGTTTCAAGTAGGCGGCAATAGATTTTCGCGTTTTGGGTTTTGTAAATGAATCATATTCCTTTATAAATTTCATTGCCTCCATTCTTTCAAGAAATTCATATACTGAATGCGCTGCCGGTACAAATTCCGCCTGCGGAAAAGTAATTACCGAAAAAAGTAAAAAGCCGATAAGAATTATTTTTTTCAACGGACTTCTTCCCATTCTCTTGAAATTGATTTTTTCATTAACACAATTGAAGTTGAATTTTTAAGCCACATCAAGGTAACGTTAAAATAACCAAATCTTCTGAAACGTCGAGGCGACTCAAACACTAATATTTTGTCTGTCAGAAGAATTTTCCCAATCTTTTTTGCGCGCTTAAATAAATCAAAGTCTTCTCCAGCGGCTAATTTCTGATTATAGCCGCCAAGTTTATCAAAAGTATCCTTTAGAATAATTTGACATTCTCCTCTGCCGTTTCCCATTCCGATAAAATTTAGCGCCTTAAAATAATGATAATAAAACGCATGGAATAGTCTGTCAGATAATATTTCTTCTTCCGGAAATATTTTTACTTGCCCGCCAACCGCTACTAATTTTGATGAGTAAACGTGTTCTTCTAAGAAGACGAAAAATGCTTTCACATTTGCTATCCGAATATCGGCGTTCAAAAAGATAAGCCACTTCCCTTTTGCTTTTTCAGCGCCTCTATTTCTTCCGCAAGAAATATTTTCTTTGATTGTGTAATGGTGTTTGATAAAACTACAATTGAAACTCTCCGCGATTTTTTCTGTTGCGTCTTTACTGCCGCCGTCAGAAATAATAATTTCATACTCACGTGAAGGCAAAGGAATCTCATCGGTGAGTTGTTTGAGAAGTTGAGGCAAAAGCTTTTCTTCGTTGAGTGTCGGTATGATAATACTATATTTCAAAGCAGCCTAATATGCTAAAACAAAAGAAATACTTTTTGGCGTAAAACGAATTCCGGGCATCGGAAAGTGAATGTAATTTAAAGAGCTTTTTACAAACTCCCAATATTTTCCGTAAAGAGGAATTGTCTCGGCGTCTAAATCAAGCGCTAAATAAACATCGCGTTTTCCGTGTCCGCTGCCATCAAGTTCTCTAACGCCTACGCCAAGAGCAAGGCAGAGAAATTCAGGCCAATAATGTGAAATTTTTTCAGGAAGCATATTCTTCAGTTTTAGCGCTAACCAATATTTTTGACCGGCATAATCATCCATCACGATATGAGTTTGTCCGCTTTCAGGATCTTTTTTGTACAAATCAGCAGGAAAGTAACTAAACTTAATATCGAAATTATGCAAGTATGGATAGTAATATTGAAACACGGGAAATGCGGCGCCTAAAACATCTGCATAGGCATCGCCGGGGCTAAATCCCCATTGCGGACCGAAACCATCTTGCACTTCAACAAAAAGTTGAAATGAAAGAGCCAGCGCGGAGGAACACCACGCCTTTGCTTCAGCTTGAACATTCGCGCCTTCAAGACCGGCGGAAAAAATATGCGCCGCCATATAAGTTCCGTATAAATGACCGGTTTTATCAATCCACAAAGCATATTCCCAATCGTTATAAAAATGAAATTTTGTGCGTTGATCTTTCCACCAGGCATTTTTTTGATAGACCTGAACGCCATACGATATTCCGAGCAAACCAGAACCAATACCCGCAAGCAGCGGATAATTTAGCTCTGTTTCGAGCGGGTCAATCTGTTTTTGAATTTCGTTAATTGGATCAAGAAGAATAGTCCTTTTTTCCAATTGAAATGATTTTAATTCGAAATGTTTGGCATTCGGAATTGAATCAGTACCCTGAGGAACGCAAAAACTCCACGGTATCAACAGTATGAAAAAAAAAATCAAAAATTGCATTTGTAGTAATAATTATTTCTCAGGTTTCATTTGCGGAAAAAATAAAACATCGCGAATGGAAATCTGGTTTGTAAGCAGCATTACTAATCTATCAATACCGACTCCTAAGCCGGCGGTTGGCGGCATACCATATTCAAGCGCGCGGATAAAATCTTCATCATACGTCTGCGCTTCATCATCGCCGGCTTCGCGAGCTTTTACTTGGTCTTCAAAACGCGCTTTTTGATCAATGGGGTCGTTCAATTCACTGAATGCATTACAGATTTCTTTCCCGGCAACAAATCCTTCAAATCTTTCAACAAGTCCTGCAATTGACCGATGTTTTTTAGCAAGCGGTGAAGTTTCAACCGGGTAATCAATTAAAAATGTGGGCTGGATTAACGTATCTTGAATGAGCGCTTCAAATATTCCATCAATAATTTTTCCGCGACTTTCTTTACCCAAAAGTTCAACGCCGAATTTTTTTGCGGTTAAGGTAAGTTCTGCATCATCAACGGAAAGAACATCAACTCCTGTTTTTTCTTTTATTGAATTTACCATCGAAACGCGGTTCCAAGGCGGTTTAAAATCAATAACTTTATCTTCAAAGATAAATTCTGTTTTGCCGAAGACGTGCAAACACAATTCCGAAATCATTTGCTCAACAAACCGCATCATCCATTCGTAATCTTTGTAAGCAACGTAAACTTCCATCATGGTAAATTCAGGGTTATGAGTTTTGTCCATTCCTTCGTTACGGAAATCTTTTGATATTTCATAAACGCCTTCAAAGCCGCCAACAATTAACCGTTTCAAATAAAGCTCGTCAGCAATTCGCAAGTAAAGGGGAATGTCCAACGCATTATGATGCGTTACAAATGGTCGCGCAGAAGCTCCGCCATAAAGCCCTTGCAGCGCCGGCGTTTCCACTTCGAGAATATTTTGTTTGTCAAGGAAGGCTCTAATAAAAGAAATTATTTTGCTCCTTAAAATAAAAACATCTTTCACTTCCGGGTTCACAATCAAATCAACATACCGTTGTCTATAGCGCATTTCTTTATCGGTAAATTGATCGTGAACAATTTTGTTCCCATTTTCGTCAACAACTTCTTTCGCAATCGGAATCGGTCGAAGCGATTTTGTAAGAAGCACAAGCTCTTTGCAATGAACAGATATTTCTCCTGTTCTTGTTTTAAATACAAAGCCTTTTACTCCGATTATATCGCCAATATCAAAAAGTTTGAAATTATCATAAGCTGCTTCTATTTCATCGCGCTTTAGATAAATTTGAATTCTTCCTTTAACGTCTTGAATTGTTGCGAAAGAAGCTTTTCCCATTCTTCGTATCGCCAAAATTCTTCCGGCGATTGAGACATTTTTTTCAACTCCGTCTTCGTAAGAGGTTTTAATATCCGAAGAATGATCTGTTCGTTCAAAAGCATAGGCGAAGGGATTCACTCCTTTTTCTTTCAATTCGGAAAGTTCTTCAAATCTTCTTTTGATTAGTTCATTAATATCTTCAATAATTGGTTGATTCATTTTTTCTTCCTTATTTCCTTTTAAAATTTGCTAAACGGATAAAAACTAAATCTTGTAAATTGTCTGCAAGTACAACCGGAACAGTAAAATTATTTGTGATTATCGAAAATACGACAGGTTCTTTATCTCCTGTAAAAATATAGCCGGAAATACTTCTAACGCCGTTTACGTAACCGGTTTTTGCTCTCACATTATTTTGAGCTCTCGTTTTGCGAAGCCTGTTTGCCATAGTTCCATCAACCCCTCCAATCGGTAGCGAATTATAATAATAAGTAAAAACTTCGCTTTTGTACATGTAGTTTAAGAGTACTGAAATTTGGTTAGGCGAGATTAAATTTAAACGAGACAAACCTGAGCCGTCAACAATTTCCATATTATCCGTGTTAATGCCAATCGAATTCAGCATAGTTTTTATGGCTTCAATTCCTCTGAAGGCGCTTCCATAGCCTTTGGTTTCATAACCGATTGTTTTAAGCAGTTGTTCGGCATAATAATTTTGACTGTTCTTGTTCAGTACTTTTATGATGTCTTTCAAAAAAACAGAATGATGCGTGAATAATAATTTTCTGGACGATGAACTAAGAGGACTTGAAAGGTCATCTATATCAGAGGCAAACCCGGAAATTGTTATTCCTTTTTGCTGTAAAATATTTTTTAATGTTACTACAAAATATTGTGTCGGATTATTTATTGTGGCATAAGCCTTTACCGCTTCATCGCCTTCTTTTATTGAACCATAAACAGTAATAATATTGGTTCCGCGTTCTCGGTACACCTGAATATTGGTAACAGAATCTCTTCCGACGGTATAAACTTTATTTAGAATAATAGCATACTTAGATTGTGGAGCTATTGTCAAAATTCCTTCTTCTCCTTTAGCGCCTGGTTTTACAACAATATCAATACAATTATCATTAAACGAAAGCGCGCTTGACGGAGCTGCAAACCAATCAGATTCAAAATCCCAAGCCCAACCTTCGCCTAAACCGGTATCATCAAACGCATTATCATCGCCTAAAATATTTCCGTTGATTTCATCAATTCCTAGAGCCAATAAAGAGTCAGCCCAGTCTCGAAATATTTTGGTCATGTCATCGTTGTTAAATCTCCCGGAAATTGTTGGATCGCCAAAACCTTTTATAATTAAATCACCGTTCAGAGTGGAGCCATCAACAAATCCGGTGGAATATATTTCTGTTTTAAAGCGGTACATCGGACCAAGCAAAAGCAAACCGGCGGCGCTTGTAATAAGTTTTTGATTTGAGGCGGGCATAAAAAGTTTGTTTTCATTCTTTTTGTAGAAATATTCTCCGGTAACTAAAGATTGAATAGAAACGCCCCAATTTGCGTTAGTAAAATTGGGATCATTAAAAATATCGTCTATCTGCGCGGCAAATTCCGAAACAGTAGTTATAGAATATTTTGGCACTGAATCTATTCTCGCCTCTTGAGCAAAACCCAATGCCGCGAATACTAAAATGAAAAGTGCAGTGTTAATGTTTTTTTGAATACTCATTATAAACCTCCGCAATTTCATGTTCTGACACAATACGGTAAGCGCCGACGGGAATCTTCTTATGGGAAAATGGTCCATAAGTTGTTCTATCAAGCGCGTTCACAAAATATCCCGCGGCGGCAAACATTTTTTTTACGAAATGATTTCTTCCTTCAACCGTAACTACTTTTACTAAAGTTGGGTCTTTTTTTTGAATTTCGATTGAGATAAATTTTCCTTTTTTCCCTTCGATATAAAAACCCTTTAGAAATTTTTCTTCATCTTCCAGCTTTAAAGGTTTGTTTATTTTTGCCTCATACGTACGTGGAATTTTGCTTGAAGGATGCGCCAAAAAGTTTGAAAAATCTCCGTCATTAGTTAATAGCAGCACACCGGTAGTGTTGTAATCTAATCTTCCGATTGGAAAAATATTCTCTTTTGTATCAATCAAATCAACAACAGTTTTTCTTCCTTTATCATCGTTCGTTGTTGTGATGTAACCTTTTGGTTTATTTAACAGATAATAGTGCAGCCTCTTTGCTTTTATCATTTCGCCGTCTAACGCAACTTTATCCGCCGATGGATTAATTACACACGCAAGCGAATTTACAATTTTTCCGTTTACCGAAACTCTTCCTTGAAGAATAAATTCTTCGGTTTTTCTTCGCGAAGCAATACCGCAATCGCTCAGAAATTTATTCAGTCTTATTTTCTGATTCATTATTTTCATCCAACTCTTGTTCTAAATTTTCTTCGATAGCATTCATCATAATTTTTCTTTTCTGATCAAGGAAATCTTCGTCTTGCATAATTTCTTCAATCTCTCGCGGTTTCGGAAGATCAGTTAATTTGTTTAGCCCAAAATATTTTAAGAATTCTTCGGTTGTACCATACAACAGCGGACGCCCGACGGTTTCGGCTCTTCCGATGATAGAGATGAGACTTTTTTCAAGGAGCGTATTCAAAATATAATCGGCATTTACCCCGCGAATTAGTTCAATCTCCGGTTTTGTTATCGGTTGTTTGTAAGCGATGATTGCAAGTGTTTCAAGCGCAGATTGGCTTAGTCTTCTTTTACTTTTTTCTGTAGAAAGATAGCCGATATATTTTGAGTATTCTTGTTTTGTAGAAAAAGTGAACCCTCCGGCTATTTTCAAAATTTTAAAAGGTCTTTGCGCTTCTTGTAAATAAGTATTGATTTCAATAATTGCCTCTTCAATATCATCGTCGGAAATTGCAATTTCTTCTCCGTCAATTCCTTTTATCGCTTTTATTATTTCATCAACTCGCAGCGGTTCATCAGATGAAAAAACAAGCGCTTCAATTACTGATTTATAAATATTATCCATTTTTTACAATTCCATAAATTGAAAAATCATTTGTTGCAAAAGATTCGCGTATCCCAATTTTTCCCATTTTTGTTAGTTCCAAAATAGCGACAAAAGTTACCACAATTCTAATTCGCTCGCGCATCTCTTGAACAATATCAATGAACGAGATTTCTTTCCCTTCTTGAAGCAGCCCAATTATGAAAACAATCTGTTCATCAATTGAAACTGAAACTTTTTTAATCTCGTGAACAACTTCTTTTTTTACATTATCCAACGCTTTCCGAAACGCTTTTGCAAGATCATAAACAGTAATATTTTTTAAGAGAATATCAAGTTCGGGCGGAGCTTCTTTCGGGTCGTTCGAAAAATTTCCGCGATAACTTATTTTCCTTTGGGCTGATTCAAAAAATCCGAGTTCATCAGACATTTCTTTGTATCGTTTGTATTCTAATAAAGCTTTCACCAAATCAGACCGCGGATCAATCTCTTCTCCTTTTTCGTCAATCTCTTTCGGAAGCAGCATCCGTACTTTTATGTGCATTAAGGTTGAAGCCATCAAAATAAAATCACCGGCTACTTCAAGGTCTAGCAATTTTATTAAATTGACATAATCAAGAAACTCTTTCGTGATATATGAAATAGGAATGTCATAAATGTTCAGTTCATCTCTTTTTATGAAGAAGAGCAGCAAATCTAACGGACCTTCAAAATGACTTAATTTAATCTTAAACAAGGTTAACCTATTTTCATTTTGTCACGGACTTCCACCATCGTTGCGTGCGCAACTTTTTTAGCGCGGGCTTCGCCATCCGCTAACATAGCTATTACATCATCAAGATGAACTTCGTAATATTTCCGTTTTTCCAGTATAGGAGAAATGAAAGAAGAAATATTTGCCGAGCATTTCATTTTGCAATCAACGCATCCTAAAGCGCCGCTTCTGCAGCCGGCTTCAATCTCAGGTATTTCGTTTGGCGTAAATTTTTTATGATAAGAAAACACCAAGCAAACTTCCGGTCTTCCTGGATCATTTTTCCGCATCTTTTGAGGATCAGTTTTGGCTTTTTTCAATTTAGATTTTATGGTTTCGACATCATCGGAAAGTAAAATTGTATTGCCGAGCGATTTACTCATTTTTGCACCGCCGTCTAAACCTGAAAGTCTTGCAAAAGCGGTTAATTTGGGTTCGGGTTCAGGAAAAACTTCTCCGTACTGATTATTAAACTTTCTGGCAATCTCTCTTGTAATTTCAATATGTGGAACTTGGTCTTCGCCTACAGGAACTAAATCGCCCTTATACAAAAGAATATCGGCGGCTTGTAGAACGGGATACCCCAAATGTCCATAAATAACATTTTCAATGTTCAAATCTCTTATTTGGTCTTTCACTGTTGGATTTCGCTCAAGCCGGTTAACAGTTACAAGCATCGAAAATAGTAAATGAAGTTCGGTATGTTCTTTAATTTGAGATTGACGAAAGATCGGACTTTTCACCGGATCAATTCCGGCAGCAAGCCAATCAATCACCATATCAATTGAATCTTGATAAATTGATTCCGAATTCAAATTTGTTGTTAACACATGATAATCTGCAATCAGATGAAAATTATCATATTCTTGTTGAAGACTAATCCAATTTTCTAAAGCGCCAACGTAATGTCCAATATGTAATTTGCCTGTTGGACGCATTCCGCTTAAAATTCTTTTTTTCTTGGTTTCCACTATTGCTTTCACCTTTTACATGAAACTTTCTACTATTATTTTAATCCATATACATATACTGTTTCCAAGAATCATCCAACTTTCTCACAGAGTTCTTAATAAAAAGAATATGATTTGGAGTGAACGGTTTTATCAACAATTTCATGTGAGCATCGTGCGGAGACATGTCTCCCTTTTTATTATTGCAAAATGTACACGCCGCAACCAAGTTCTCCCAGCTCTCAACTCCGCCTTTTGCTTTTGGAATAATATGATCAATGGTTAACGGAATATCGCTTCTTCCGCAGTAAGCACACTTAAACTCATCTCGCCGTAAAATATTTTTTCGTGTTAGCACTACTTTTTTGTACGGCACAGAAATATAGCTTGAAAGACGTATTACGCTTGGCCAGGGGAAAGTCCGTTTTATTGTTTTTACAGATTTTTTCTGATCTTTTGAAACAATTTCAGCTTTGCCGAGTAACAGTAGCACTATTGCCTTCTTAATGTTGCAGATGGTTAATGGCTCATAACTTTGATTAAGCACCAGCACTTTTGCGTTTAATTTTCCGTTCGTACGTTTTGAGGGCTCGAAGACTTCCTCCCGTAATTTCGGGTGACTAATATATCTTACTTTTCTTGCAAATATAATTAAAACGAAAAGTTTTTGCTAATAATTAGGTCAGGATGTTTAACTTCTTGCGATTGGTAAGACTGATGTTTCTTGCGAACGATAGAACTCACATTCCTAAGTTGACAAACCAACTTTCAAACTATCTACCGTACAGATTAGTAACTGGTTCATTTGGCATAATCCCATTTAAAATCTGTAACCTCCCAGCGCGGAGGAAGATTGATTTCTTCTTTATAATATTTAATTTCTTCCGAAGGTTCGAACGGAAAAGGAAATCCTGAAGAAAGTTTTCCGTCATTGTTGGCGTCATAAAAGCAATACAATTTATACATACCCGGCTCAATTCTTGTGAACGAAAACTCCCCTTTTTTAGTAAGATGTTTTAAATAGCTTTTATCTTTTTCCGTTTTGTTTTGAAGTATAAGTATAGCGTTTTTGGAAGAATCTATATTCTGAATAACGCCGGAAAAGCCGGTAAAGTTTAATCCGTTAAATGTTTTAAATTTATATTGATATACAGAGTCTATGTGGTTGCCGGCGGCATCTTTAACATATTTGAAATTAAAAGAAATAGTGTACGATTCTAATGATTTCAACTTTTGCGCAGCTTTAATTACAAAAGAGGCATCATCAATTTTCTTTAGCAAAAAGTCCACCTTCTTTCCGGCGGTATCAATAAAAGAAATTTTTTGTTTTAACTGCTCAACATCAAACTCGTTATCAAAACGGAAAGTGATTTCGGTATCAATAAAATCTACCGTCTCGCTTCTTTCCGGCGGTACAGTTGTTATTAACAAAGGGGCGGTAGTATCAACTCTATCGCTTACGGTTAATGAAACAGTATCAAACGGCGTTTTATTTTTCGAGGCATCCTCAATGTTTTTAGCTACAAGAAAACATTGATCATCAAGCGGAAGCGTATCTTTTATCGCTAAGATTAATTCCTTTTCTTTTGCTCTTCCTTTAAAAGCATAGTCAGCATAAAATTCTTTTTTTGCGGTAGAATCTATTATTGAAAACTTTTTTGCAATGATTGAAGAGGGATCAAGTTCTTCAGAAAGCGTAACGAGAAGATGGTGTTTGTCAGTCATTGCTGAACTGAATAGACGAGGGCTGACAGTATCAATCTTTGTTAATGAAAAATTTAAGTCGCTAAACACTGAATCTTTTTCGGTCAAGGTAACATCGCGGAAAGGAACGCCGATAAAATCTTGATCCGGTTGAAAAAGAAAATCGCGGTATTCATCTTTAACAGCAAAAACACGATACGTTTGCAAAGATAATCCTGAAAGTTTGAAATTCCCTTTTTCGCCAACTTGAGAAACGTAATCGGCTTTTTGTTTAGCGGGATTTATCGTGTCGCCGGAAACTCTGTAAGCAAAAATCATCACACCAGAAGGTTTTTCGGCATACAAATTCCCTTCTATTACGCCTTTATCAATTTTGCTTCCGGTAGAAAAAGAAAAAGAAAACGCTTCAGCCATTCTATTTCTGTTGTTGTGATCAACTAAATCGGTTCCGATTGTGATGTTGTAAGTAATATTCTTTTTTAATTCAGAGGGAAAATAAATGCGGGCATCTTGCCCGCTCCAATTAAGCTCGAGGTCGCCTTCAATTTGTGGCGAAATAAAAATTGCATCTTTTAAACTTCGCTTATCTACATATTCAGAAAATTCAAGGTCAAAATAATCTTCAGAAAAGTTTGTAGCGCCGTTTCCCGGATAAACCGCCACAATTTCCGGCGGCACGGTATCAAGCGGTCCACCGCCTGGCGGTTGTTGATTAGCGCAGCTTATCAAATACAAAGATGAAAAAACGCCAAATGAATAAATTATTTTTTTGAATGCAGATTTAACCATTTATAATACTCTTGCGCAAGTTTTTTATGCTCTGAAAAATTTTGAGAAAAGAGATGACCTCCTTTTGTGTCTGCGACAAAAAAATAGTAGTTATGTTTTTCGGGATAGAGTGCTGCAAGTAAAGCATGCTTACCTGGGTTATTTATAGGTCCCGGTGGAAAACCGAAATATTTATAAGTGTTGTATTTAGAATCTATTCTAAGATCGTTTCCTTTTAGCCTTTTCCAGCCGTTTGCTTGCAGATATTGTAATGTTGGGTCAGCTTGCAGTTTCATTCCGCCATGAAGACGATTTAGATAGACTCCGGCAATGCGGCTCATTTCTTCTTTTTTGTTTGTTTCAGCATCTACAATGGAAGCTAAGGTAACAACCTCGTGTTCGGTTAAACCAATTTTTTTCGCCTGAATTTTCATTGAATCAACAAAAAAGTTTTGAAATGTAAAAAACATATCTTCAACTATTTCTTCGGCGAAACTGTTTTCATAAAAGCTATATTCTTTGGGGAATAAATAGCCTTCTAACGAAGGCTGTGTAAAATTAAATTTTGCAAGGAGTTTTTCATCTTTAATTAATTGCAAAAGAGAATCAGCTTTTGTAATCTTTTCTGATTGAAGTTTCAACGCCAAGCCTCGTAAAGAAATACCGCTATAAATAGAAATTTTTTTTAACGCATCACCTTTGCCTGAAACAAATAGATCAAGCAATGAAAGATAACTTAACCCATTTGGAACGTAATATCGCGCAGCTTTAATGTGTTTTGTTGAACCATATACATACGCTGCAAGTCTAAAATTACCTTTACTGGCAATGATTCCATTTTCATAAAGATTTTGAGCTAAAATTTCTAATGGCTCACCTTTTTTAATTTTTATTATTTTCGGTTCAGTTCCGGTATAATAATTCGGACTAAAAAAAATGTAAGTAAAAATTGAAAGGATCAGAATAAAAAATGAAATGATTACGAAAAACTCTTTTTTAGAAAGAAGACCTTTTAACGATATTTTCCCATTGCCAGAAAATATTTTGTAGAGATTTCCTTTGGTTGCTTCTTCTTTTTGAATAGCGCGGGATTCATCGAGAATACGTTCGTAAATACGCATCACGGCTTCTTTCCTCAATGGTTCTTCGGCATAAGTTCCGATACGTTCGTTTATAAATTTTTCGCGTTCAGGGTTATAGGTTGCTAATCCCATAGAACGTTTTATTCTTCCTATCATAATAGAATGTTTTGTCCGCTTTGAAAGAAGCGAAACTAATTCCTTATCAAGCGAATCAACGCTTAAACGAAGTTTGTTTAATAATGCTTCTCGCTCTTCAACAGAGAGCAAGTCCAGCTCATCTTCTACTTTTTTATACAAGTTTTCCATTGGGCAAAGATAAGAAATTTCTCTATCTACAGAGAAGAATTGACAAAATATTTTGAAGAAAAATTTGGAAAGGCATCAGTTTCAAGTGAAAAACTTTCTCCCGCTTCAATGAGCGACTTTGCGCGGAACGCTATCATCGCCGCATTATCGCCGCAATACGATAACTTCGGAATAATAACTTCTTTGTTATACTTCCTTCCTAAATTAAGAAAACCATTTCTCAGTTCATTGTTTGCGGCAACGCCTCCGACAAGAGAAAGCGAAGCGACAGTAAATTCTTTTAAAGCAAGCTCACATTTTTTTAGCAATGCCTTCACTACGGCAAATTGAAATGAAGCGGCAATATCATTTAGGTGATCTTTTGGAATTGCTGTTCCGTTTTGAACTTGTTTTTGAACATAGCGCAAAACCGAAGTTTTTACTCCGCTAAAAGAAAAATTATACTTCCCTTTCAAATCGGCGATAGGGAAAGAGATTTTCAAACTGTCCCCCAGTTCCGCAGCTGCCTGGATTTTTGGTCCGCCCGGATACCCAAGTCCAATCATTTTTGCGACTTTATCAAACGCTTCCCCTGCGGCGTCATCAATAGTAGAACCAAGTTTAATAATTTCGGTAAAACTTTTTACTAATAAGAGAAGCGTATGCCCGCCTGAAACAGTTAAAACAAGCAGCGGGAATTCAGGTTTTTCTTCCATAAGAAACCCGGAAAAAATATGCCCTTCAATATGATTTACCGGAACAAATATTTTTTTTTTTGAAAATGCCAGCCCGCGAGCAAAAGTGAACCCAACCAAGAGCGCCCCGATTAAACCCGGTCCCGCGGTTGCGCCAATAACATCAATATCATCAAGCGTGCGCTCTGCTTTAACAAGCGCTTCTTTTACAAGCGAAGTAATGATTTGAATGTGGGCACGGCTTGATAACTCCGGAACAACCCCGCCAAAATTGATGTGAAAATCTTGCGAGGCAATTAGATTGGATAAAATATTATTGTCTTGAAGAACAGCAACCGAAGTTTCATCGCAAGAACTTTCAATACCTAAAACGGTCATGCTTAATTTCTAGAAAAAAGATTTTTTGCTATTTGTCCTGCAATATTAGGATTTTCTTTTAATCTTCTAATCGAATACAAATACCAATCTTTTCCAAACGGAACATATACTCTTACTTTGTAGCCAGATTCAACAAGGTAATCTCTTAAGTCTGACCGAACGCCGAGCAGCATTTGAAATTCAAATCTGTCCCACGGAATTTGAAGCGACTTAATTAATTTTATAGCTTCATCAATTAAGTAGGAATCATGCGTTGCAATGCCAACGTAGTTTTTATTTTCAAACATCCACTTCAGTGAATCCAAATAATTTTTTCTAACTTCTTCTTTCCCTTTGAAAGCAATAGTAACAGGCTCAATATAAATTCCTTTGCACAACCGAATATTTGGTTTAAAGGCATTTAACGAAACAAGATCGCTCATCGTTCTTCTCATATAAGCTTGAACTACCACTCCGCAGTTATCGTAGGTTTCACGTAATTTTTTATAAAGGCGAAAAGTAGCGTCGGTGCAAGATGAATCTTCCATATCAAGCCTAACAAAACTGTCCATTGTTTTTGCTTTTTCAACTAACACGCTAACCTGTTCATAACAAAGTTGCTCGTCAAGTTTCAAGCCCATTTGGGTCGGTTTAATAGAAAGATTAGCTTTTAATTGAAGTTTTTTGATTGCATCAAAAACTTCTAAGCATGCTTGTTTAGACGCTATGGCTTCATCTTGTGAAGAAATGGCTTCGCCAAGAACATCAATGGTGGCGTGGATTCCTCTTTTATTTAAGTCTCTTACAACTCTTACAGCGTCTTGAAGTGAATCGCCGGCGATGTAAGCGTTTGCAAATCTTTTTACAATAGATTTGGGAAGTATTTGTACGAAAGAAACAATCATATTATTAATAAGTGCCACAAGAACTCCAAAAAATGTTGTATAAAAATACCGCTTCTACTACCTTTTTCAAAAAAGAATCTGGCTTTCGGTAAACGATTTCCTAACTTTTATAAATTTCGCCTTTTTCATAAGTCCCGAAAACCTTAATTGAAAGTGAAATTTCCGACAGATTTTTCAACGCATTTTTAACTCTTTCTTCGCGCAAATCGCCGAGAAGATCGGCATAGAACCGGTATTCAAAAGGTTTGTGCGGAATTGGTCTCGATTCAATTTTCACCAAATTAATTTCGCGCAGCGCAAACACGCTTAATCCTTTAAACAGTGCGCCGGGAATATTCTTCAGCTCAAAGCAAATGGAAGTTTTAGGCGTGCTGAAATTTTTCAGAAGCGGATTTTTTGCGATTATCAAAAATCTTGTATAGTTCTCAGCATTATTTTGAATTTTTTTCTTTAAAATTTTTAGTTGATAGACTAAAGCGGCTTCTTTACTTGCTATAATTGCAATAGGTTCTTCCTCGTGTTCTAACAAAGTTAAGGCAGAACCGGCGGTATCGTACGCTGGTAAAATTTCCGCTTTCTTCAAAGTTTTGAGAAATTCTGAGCATTGCCCAAGCGCTTGTGGATGCGAATAAACTTTTTTGATTTCCGTTAAATGAAGATTTCGTTTAGCCATTAGGTGATGATTTATCTGCAGCTGCAATTCTCCAACAACCGATAGGTTTGCTTGCAAAAGAAGATCGTATGTATCGAACACGCTCCCGTAAAGAGAATTCTCTATAGGAACAACTCCAAACTGAACGTGTTTTTTATGAACTCTTTCAAATACATCCGCAAAGGCGTAAGACGGAACGGCGACAACATTATTGCCAAAAAATTTTTTTGCCGCGACTTCGCTGAAAGCGCCATGTTCCCCCTGAAAAGCAATTTTCATCGCTGCTTTTTTCCTTGAATTAATAATTGTAATAACAAATTTGATTTTTGTTCAAGCTCATCTTTTGAACCGTTGTTGTAAAAAGTAAAATCAGCTCTTTCTTTTTTCTTTTCATCCGCAAGCTGGTAGTGCATCCGTTTTTTAATTTCAGCGCCGGAAATATTTTCTCTTGCGGCAGCGCGTTGTGTTCTAAGGTCTTCATCGGCGGTAATTAAGACAACATAATCAAAGAGATTTTCCATTCCGGCTTCAAAGACAAGCGCGGCTTCAACAAAGATAAGCGTGTCATCTCTATGCAAGTTAAGTAGGTCGCTTATTTTTTCAATAACCACAGGGTGAACAATTTCATTCAAACGTTGTACATTGCGCTCATCAGCAAATGCTTTTTTGTACAGCTCAACTCTATCAAACTTACCGTTTGGATAAACGTCAGTTCCAAATTCCTCGATAATCTTTTGTTTCAAGGCTTCATTTGTGTCGTAAAGTTCTTTGGCAAGCATATCGGCGTTGATTACCTGATAGCCTTTTGAACGGATAAAACACGCAAAGGTAGATTTGCCAGAACCTATGCCCCCCGTAATTGCTACTTTTACTAATTTTTGCATGATGAAAAATAAGAAAAAACTCTGAGAGATTCTTTGGCGCTAAAAGGTAATATGACAATAATAATTTTTAGAAGTTTTCAATATTTGGCAGGTGGCGTTTCAAACCTTGCGCAAAATGCGCGTCTTCTAATTTTGTAATGGCTTTCAATTCAGCTGAAATAACAGATAATCTTCTCTGAAAATTTGAACAGTGGGCTTAAGAAATGATTTTAAGTGATGGAAATAGTTAATCTTTTCCGAAGACCAAGTTCTATTATTCTGTAAAAAGTAGAAATCTGTATATCATTTTTGCCGGCTTCTATTCTTGAAATATAACTTTTCTTGGTACCAGTTTTTTTTGCAAGTTGTTCTTGCGTCAATTTCGCTTTTGTTCTTTCTTCTCTGAGCATTTCACCTAAACGGAATGATATTGAATCAGATTCAAATTTATCTCTCCGTTCACTTCCTTTTTTACCGTATTGTTTATCTAAATGCTCGTCGAATGTAGTTATCTTTTTCATTTTATTTTCCTTTCTGACTTTTCTAAGAAATATTCCTCTTTCAATCTTATTCCAAGTTTTAGTTCATTCTTCGGAGTTTTGTCAGTTTTTTTTATAAAACCATTTATTAGAATGACTATATTACCTTCATCGAAAAAACTGAAAATTCGGATATTGCTTTTGTGTGTTACTACTCTGACTTCATATAATCCATCAGTTCCTTCCAAATACTTTAGAAACTTGATAGGGACTCTTTCAACATTCCCAATAAGATCAAGAACAAAGTCAATCTTTTCTTTTGTTTTTAGATCTTGTTTAGTATAGAAGTCTAAAAAGTAATCACCGAAGAATAATATTTTTCTTTTCACGGTTAAAAGATAACTAATTGGTTAACCAGCTCAAAATCATTTTTTAACACTTATTACGGTGTTGCAAAGAACAAGAATGCTTAATTTGTAACCAATGTTTATAATTTATAGCCGCATGTAATTTCTACCACACAGGCGGCTTTTCAAACTTGTAGGCTTCTAAATAATTCATCGCTTGCGCAAGATACACATCTTCAAATTTTGTAATGGCTTTCAATTCAGCTGAAATAACACTCACTCTTTCATGTTTGGAATCTCCTTTTTACCTTAAGTAAATTTATGAAATTCCTTTTCCTCTTGAAGCATTATAGTATCACTACCTGAAAAATAATTACTCCAAATTACTTACCATTGAAAAGATAAAAACAACTACCTAAACCTAACCGTTTAGAAAGGGAAAGTTCAAAAGAGAACAACATTCTCCCAAAAAATTTTACTAACTGAAAAAATGTCACGGTAAAAATAAATCAAAGTCAATCATTTCCACACCGAACAGTGATTAGGTTACAAAACTCTTAAAATATTTCTCATAAACATTATTTTCTATTTTACAGAGGACAGTAAATCCTACTTCTCAGAGTTCATTGGTGTAAACCTTAACCGTTTTAATCCTTTCTGTACCAGCTCATCGCGCATCAGATAGTTCCAGACAAACCCGCTTTTATAATTTTCGATCATTAAAAGCAATGGTCCTTGATCAATTCCAAGATTATCTTTATCGAACCAGGTCAATGTTGGGTTAAAAGAATCAAGAAAGCCGTACTT
>Ga0172371_10000321_pt1 | contig 72242 bp, 59 predicted proteins | sample Lak12m_FD_114543 | JGI IMG/M metagenome (GOLD analysis project Ga0172371, IMG submission 114543) | Freshwater microbial communities from Kabuno Bay, South-Kivu, Congo - kab_022012_12m | ecosystem: Environmental > Aquatic > Freshwater > Lake | place: Democratic Republic of the Congo: South-Kivu... | reverse complement strand
GTCTGGGTAAGGTCGTTGGTGCCGAAGCTGAAGAAATCGGCGTAATCGGAGATGTGGTCGGCGGTCAGAGCGGCGCGAGGCAGCTCGATCATGGTGCCGACCAGGTAGTCGATGCTGACGCCGGCCTGGGCCAGCACGTCATCGCAGGCGGTGACCGTGAGCTCGCGCATTCGCTTCAGCTCCTCGGCGTAGCCCACCAGCGGGATCATGATCTCGACCAGCGGCGCGTCGCCCATCTTTTTCTGTATGGCGACAGCAGCCAGCATGATGGCGCGCACCTGCATGTCATAGATCTCGGGCCACTGGATGCCGAGGCGGCAGCCGCGGGTTCCGAGCATCGGGTTCATCTCCTTGAGCGAGCGAACGCGGGCGGCCAGCTGTTCCTTTTCGGCGATCTCAGCCTCGGAGGCGCCGGTCAGCTTCGCCCTTTCTAGCTCGACCATCAGCTCGGTGTAGTCAGGCAGAAACTCGTGCAGCGGCGGATCCAGCAGCCGGATGGTCACCGGCAGGCCGTGCATGGCCTCGAAGATGCCCTCGAAGTCGCCCTGCTGCATGGGCAGCAGGTTGTCCAGCGAGGCGGCGCGGGCAGCGGTGTCTTCCGCCAGGATCATCTCGCGCACGATCGGCAGACGGTCCTCGGCCATGAACATGTGCTCGGTGCGGCACAGCCCGATGCCCTGGGCGCCGAACTCGCGCGCCTTCTCGGAATCTTCGGGCGTGTCGGCGTTGGTGCGCACGGCGAGGGTGCGGATCTCATCGGCCCAGCCGACGATCGCCTGGAAGTTCTCGTTGATCTGTGGGGGAACCAGCTCGACGGCTCCCAGGATGACCTTGCCGGTGGTGCCGTCGATGGTGAGGATGTCGCCTTCCTTGACCGTGGTTCCGTTGACCGTGAACTGCCGGTCCTTCTCGGAAATGTTGATCTGGTCGGCGCCGCAGACAGCCGGCTTGCCCATGCCGCGGGCGACGACTGCCGCGTGGCTGGTCATGCCGCCGTGTGAAGTGAGCACGCCCTGGGCGCTGATGAGGCCGTGGATGTCATCGGGGCTGGTCTCCCAGCGCACGAGGATGACAGCCTCGCCGGCCTTGCCGCGCTCCACGGCGGTGTCGGCATCGAAGACAGCCTTTCCGACTGCCGCCCCCGGAGAAGCGTTGAGGCCCTGCGTGAGGGCCTCATAAGTCTGTGTGGGGTCGATCATCGGGTGCAGAAGCTGGTCGAGCTGGCCTGGGTCTACCTTGGCCACAGCCTCTTCCTTGGTGATGAGGCCTTCCTGCACCAGGTCCACGGCGATCTTCACAGCCGCGGCGGCGGTGCGCTTGCCGTCGCGGGTCTGCAGCATATAGAGCTTGTTCTTCTCAATCGTGAACTCGATGTCTTCCATCTCGCGGTAGTGCTGTTCCAGCTTCTGCATGACGCCGGTAAGCTCCTCGAACACCTGAGGCATCTCGCCACCCATGTCAGCCAGTTTCTTGGTCTTGCGGATGCCGGCGACCACGTCCTCGCCCTGGGCGTTGGTCAGGTAGTCGCCGAAGATCTCCTTCTCGCCGGTGGACGGGTTGCGGGTGAAGGCCACACCGGTTCCGGAATCGTCGCCCATGTTGCCGAACACCATCAGCTGAACGTTCACGGCTGTGCCGAGATCGTCGGAGATGTTGTAATGGCGGCGGTAGGTGACAGCGCGGGGATTGCCCCAGCTGCCGAAGACCGCCTGGATGGCCAGCTCCATCTGCTCGCGCGGATTGCTGGGGAAGGAACGGCCGGTCTCCTTTTCCAGGATCTGCTTGAAGACCTCGACGACCTCCTTCAGCTGATCGGTGCTGAGCTCGTTATCGAACTTGACGCCAGCCTTGCCACGCGCGTCGGTGAGGGCATCCTCGAAGAGCTGGCCGTCGACTTCCATGACCACTTTCCCGAACATCTGGATGAAGCGGCGGTAGGCGTCGTAGGCGAAGCGGTCGTCATTGGTGTTCTTGGCCAGACCCTTTACCGAGTCGTCATTGAGGCCCAGGTTGAGTACCGTGTCCATCATGCCGGGCATGCTGAACTTGGCGCCGGAGCGCACGCTGACCAGCAGTGGATTTTCGGCATCGCCCAGCTTCTTGCCGGTGGATGACTCGAGGCGCTGCAGATGGGATTCGATCTCGGCGTCGAGGCCCTCAGGATACTGGTTGCCTCCCTTGCCATAGGCGATGCAGGCTTCAGTGGTGATGGTGAACCCGTCGGGCACGGGTATGCCCAAGCCTGTCATCTCGGCGAGGTTGGCTCCCTTGCCACCAAGAAGGTCCTTCATGTCCTTGGAGCCTTCAGAGAAATCGTAAACGTATTTCTTGCCCATGCAATTCCTCCCAAATCTGCTGATTATCTGTTTGTTGATTGCCCTATACCTGAAAACCGGAGCCGTAAACCGGAATCCGGGGTCAAAAGTCTATCGCAAGAATCGGATTTAGGCCATAGCGGCGTTCAGGAACCGTTCCTGGGGGCCGCGGCGACCTTCATGGGGTCGCCCAGCTGCCTGAGCATGGCGGCCGCACGGACGACCAGCGCCAGGCGGTTGCGCCGCACTTTTTCGTCCTCCGCCATGACCATTACATCGTCGAAGAAACGGTCAACCGGCTGCCTGATGGCCGCCGCCTCAGCCAGGGCTGTCGGATAATCACGGCCGTCGACCAGTGAGCCGATGCGCGGCTCGAGCGCGGTCACGGACTCGAAGAGTTCACTCTCAGCATCCGCCTCGAACAGCGATTCATCGACGTCGCCGCCGACTTCATCGCCCGCCTTGGCGGCTATCTTGGAGCAGCGGAAGTAGGCGGTGTGCAGGTCATCGAAGGCCGGCTGGAACCTGAAGCCATCCAGGGCCTGGACCAGCGCCTCCAGTCGAAGCGTTCCCGCGGGGTCCGCGGTGCGGGCTGCCTCGACGATCTCGACCGGAGTGCCGGTCTCGGTGAGCCGGTTCTGCACGCGGTCATATATGAACTCCCTGGCCGCGGCGCTGATCCCTGCCTCGCGGGAGATGTCGGCCTGCTGTCCCTCATAGAGATTCCTGCCCACCTCGAGAAGCCTCTCGAGATCGAAATCGAAGGCGAAACGCTGCGAGATGACCGCGATGCCCAGGGCGGCGCGGCGGATGCCATAAGGATCGCGTGAACCCGTGGGCACCTCGTCGACGCAGAACGCGCCCATGATATTGTCCACCTTGTCGGCGATGGCCAGGACCGCGCCTGCCGCTGTCGAGGGCACGGCTCCGCCGGCCGAATCCGGCAGGAACTGCTCAGCGATGGCGGTACAGACATCAGCGGGATAGCCTTCCAGATTGGCGTAAACGGAACCGATGTAGCCCTCCAGGTCCGCGAACTCCTGGACCATGATGCTCACCTGGTCCGCTTTAGCCAGACGCGCTGCGGTCACGGCGGTCTTTCTGTCGGCCTCATCCAGGCACAGCAGTTCCCGGATAGCCTGCGCCAGCGCTACCAGGCGCTCAGTCTTGGCGGCCAGCGACCCGAGCCGGCCATGGAAGACGACATCGCCGAGTTTTCCCACCATGGCTTCGATGCCCGTCTTTAGATCCTGGTCGAAGGAGAACTCCGCGTCCTCGATGCGGCCCTCCAGGACCTTCTCGTTGCCCTCGGTGATGACGGCCGCCGCAGCGGGATCCCCGTTCATCACATACAGGAAGCTGTTGACCAGCGCTCCGGTTTCAACAGTCAGCGGGAAATATCGCTGGTGCGACTGCATGCAGGTAGTGAGGACACGGTCGGGCAGCCTGAGATGCTCCTCGGCGTACGCGCCCGCCAGAACGATTGGATTCTCGACCAGGTAGATAACCTCTTCGAGCTCGCCGGCCGGATCGATGAACCTGGCGCCCAGTTTGGCTGCTTCGGTAGCCAGCCCCTCCATGATCAGGCGGCGGCGCTCCTCCTGGTCGACTATGACCCGGTTCGCGCGCATGAGCTCGGCATATCCCGACGGCTCGCCGACGCTGACGCTGGAATCTCCCAGGAAGCGATGGCCGCGGCTCGTGTCGGAACACCTGATGCCGTGCGTCTCGAATTCGAATGCCTTATCGCCGTACTTTGCCACCAGCCACCTGATGGGCCGCGAAAAATGAAATCTCTCCTGGTTCCATCTCATGGTTTTCGGGAACCTGAAACCCGTCAGTATCTGCAGACAAATATCTTCGATGATGTTTTCCGTAGGCTGGGAGAACTTTTTTTTGACGGCGAATACGAATTTTTTTCCCTCGTATTCACGAACCTGCAGTTCCTCCACCGGAATGCCCTTGGCTTTGGCGAAGCCCTGAGCGGCCTTCGTAGGCGCGCCCTTCTGATCAAAGGCGGCTTCCGCCTTGGGGCCGCGATCGGCGATCTCCATGGGTGCCGGCTCCGCGGGAACATCCCTGATGAAGATGGCAATCCTTCGTGGCGTCACCCAAACGGACAGGTTCTCAGGTTCTACGCTGATGTTATGGGATGCGAATGCCGCTTCCGCAAGCGATCTCGCCTGATCCACAGCCGACCTGGCCGCGGCGGCCGGAAGCTCTTCGGTTCCGATCTCGAAGAGGAAGTCGCGAACCTCATTGATGGAGTCGGACGCGCCCATCACTGCGTCGCCTCCCCAGCGCCGTGCCCTTTCTGGCTCAGGTACATCTCGGCGCAGCGGCGGGCGAGGTTGCGCACCCGGGCGATGTAGCCGGTCCTGTCGGTGACGCTGATGACGCCCCGCGAATCTAGCAGATTGAAGGTGTGGGAACACTTAAGCACGTAATCGTATGCCGGCAGCGGCAGCTCGTTGGCCAGGCAGCTCTCGCATTCCTGCTCGTAATCGGCGAAATGGGAGAAGAGCAGCTCGGTGTCGGCCACTTCGAAGTTGTACCGCGAGAACTGCGCCTCGTTGTTGAGGTAGACGTCGCCATAGGTAACGTCACCCTCCCAGATGAGGTCGTAGACGCTGTTCTTCTTTTGTAGATACATGGCGATGCGCTCGAGGCCGTAGGTCAGCTCCACCGAGACCGGATGCAGGTCAACGCCTCCCACCTGCTGGAAGTAGGTGAACTGCGTGGCTTCCATGCCGTCGATCCAGACTTCCCAGCCCAGACCCCAGGCTCCCAGTGTCGGGCCTTCCCAGTCATCCTCGACGAAACGCACGTCATGGGCGGCCAGGTCGACGCCCAGCGTCTCCAGCGATTTGAGATAGATGTCCTGCACGTTGTCGGGGGACGGCTTCAGGATCACCTGGAACTGGTAATAATGCGAGAGACGGTAGGGGTTCTCTCCGTAACGCCCGTCGGTCGGGCGGATAGAGGGTTCCACATAGGCGGCCCGCCAGGGTTTATCGTCGAGGCAGCGCAGGAATGTGGCGGGATTGAAGGTGCCGGCTCCTACCTCCGTGTGGTACGGCTGCATGATGACGCAGCCCTGCTCGGCCCAGTATCTTTGCAGGGTCAGGATAATATTCTGAAACGTGGGAAAGTCGGCCAAGGCGGGGAGTAATTCTATAGAAAGGCGCAAAAATTAACAAGGTCGGCGTGCTATTATAAAAGCCTGATGAACCGGCGAACGAACAGCAAAATGTACGCAGTCGCCCTGTTGCTGTTGATGGTGCTGACGCTTTCCGCCTGCGGCAATTCGGGATATGGCGAGACCCCCGAAAGCCTGACAGTCGGAGCGGCGCTCCAGTCCGGTGCCGAGACCGGCGGCGCGCAGTCCGATGGCACGCTGGACGCGGCCGACATGCCCCTGAGGGCAGGCGTGCAGCTGGTTTACGACGCCAACACGCCCGGCACGCCCGCTAGCGTGGATTTCGACATCGCCGGTCCCTGGGATTTCTCTAACGGTCCCGCCCAGGCCACGCTGACAGTCGATATCACCGCTGCCGGCGATGCCCCTGCGGGGGAAGACTTCCCTGAAGCCGCCGTGGCTGCGGCTGCGTCGTGGGCGCCGGCCACAGCTCTTCCCGAATACAATTTCCAGTCGATTGATGCCGGCGTCTGGCGCATCTACGGCAGATCGTTCACCGACGGGAACTCCACCCTTTATACGCCGCCGTCGCAGGCCCTCATCTTCCCGCTTTCCGTGGGTGACTCCTGGACGGACTCCTATACCGAGGCGGGGGCTGGTAAACCGGTCGAAGTCGCGGCCGAGAATGTGGTGCTGGCGCGCAATCAGCTGACTGTCCCCGCCGGCACGTTCGACGCCTGGCTGTTGCGGACGCGCGTGAGCTCCGTATCCGCCGGCGCTACCGTCTCCACCATCGACTATTCCTGGTTCGTCCCCGGGATCGGCCGCGCCGCCGAGATAATCAGCCAGCCGGGGGAACGCCGCGACGAATTCACGACCGCCAGGTCTTTCTACCGGCTGACAAGCTTCAAATAACCCGCGGCGGCCGGACCGGCATTGCCCAGAGACTATTCCACCGAAGCCGTCGTCCTCGGATCGCACAAGCTCGGCGACGCCGACCGGGTAGTGACCCTGTTCACGGCCGCGCGCGGCAAGGTGCCCACGGTGGTCAAGGGAGTGCGAAAGCTCAAGTCGAAGTTCGGCGGCCGGCTGGAGCCCTTCACTCATATCCAGGCGCGGCTGCATGAAGGTCGCAATCTGCACACCCTGACCGGCGCCGACACCCTCGCCACTCATGCGCTTTTACGCGATACACCCGCGGCGCTGAAGGGCGGGCTGGCATTCATCGACATGCTCAACCGGGCCACGCCTGATTTCGAGAAGTCGTCGCGCCGTTACAACCTGCTGGTGCGCTACCTCGATGAGATGGATGCCGCCTGCCGCCGATATCGGGGCAAGGACGCGACAACCACGGGTGACGTCGCTGTCTTCAGACGCTTGACCCTCGCCGCAGAGCTGAAGCTCCTGCTGCTCACCGGCTTTCTCCCCCACCTTGGAAACTGCGCCGTCTGCGGCTCCTCGGATGCCATCCGCGGTTTCTCTGCCCCGGTGGGAGGGATCGTGTGTGAAGACTGCGGCACAGAGACCTTCCCGGTCACCGCGGAGACTGTGGAGGCGATGCGCGCGATGCTCGAACAGCCGCTGGCGGCAGCCGCCGGTATGGACACCGGCGCGCAGGCCTCGGGAGAAATATGGCGCTGTATCCGCGAGATCTGCCGCTATCACCTCTCGGCCAATCTCAGGATAGAGCCCTGAGCTCAGGGCTGCTGCTCTGAGGCCGCGAGAAATTCGTCGTAAGAGCTGGTGAACAGATGGTGCCCGGCGCTGTCACCCGTAGCGACATAATAAATATAGTCTACGTCTGCCGGAGCCAGGGCCGCCTTGATTGATTCGACGCCGGGATTGCAGATCGGTCCCGGAGGGAGGCCGGCATACAGCCGGGTGTTATATGCCGAAGGTGTGGCCAGGTCCTCCGCCGTGAGGTCCTCTTTCCAGTAACCGATGGCGTACTGCACCGTTGCGTCGATCTCCAGCTTCATGCCGCGGTTGATGCGGTTGTAGATGACCGCGGCGACCAGCGGCCGCTCCTCGGGCACCCGCGCTTCCCTTTCCACCATCGAGGCCACGATCAGGGCCTGGTACTCAGTGAGGCCCAGATCCCGGGCGTTGTCCCAGTTGAGGGAATCCGTACTCGTGCTGAAGGCGTCGAGCTGCTCGCCCACCAGGCTGACGGCATCAGTCTCCTCGTTGACATCATAGGTGCTGGGGAACAGGAACCCTTCCAGGTCGACTGCATCCGAGGCGCCCGATAAGGGCAAAGTCCGCCCCACCGGCGTCGCCGCCGCCAGATAATCATCTCTCGTTATCGAGGTATGCCTGGTCACCAGCGTGGCGATGTCGCTCAAGCTGAAGCCTTCTGGAACCGTCATCACCCCTTCGGGCGCCTGCAGCCCCTTGTCCAGCTTTTCGAGGATGCTCTCGATCGGCTCGCCCCGCTCGAAGCGGTAGGTGCCCGCCTTGAGCTTCTGGTCGATGCCGGCCTCATTGGCCTTGCTGGTGAACTCGCGCTCGCTGTCGATGACGTCCTGCTCGGCGAGCATGCGCGCGATATCCGCAGTGCTGTTCCCGGGTTCGATTCTGATGGTGACCTCTCCCGATTTCGTTTCGCCACAGCCGGTGAGCCAGACGAGACCGAGCATGGCGAAAAGCAGCGCCGCGGCCACGGCCGGCAAGGCGCGTCTTTTTCCCGCAGGCGATATTGAGGAATGTCGAACCGGTGAATGCATGATGGAGAAGAGAATTCCTTCTGAAATACTATAGCACTGGTAGGGCTTCAGGCGCGCGGACGACGGCGCCGGTAAGCTTCAGAGCCGAGGTAGTCCTCGAGAAGGCAGCAGGCCGCCAGGCTGTGCATGTTGGCGCCGGAATGGCGCGCCTTTCCGGCCGCCAGTTTGCTGGTGAAACGCTCATCCCAGGTAGAAACAGGCAGGCTGAGGGCTTTCTCAAGCTCGGTGACGAAGGCAGCGGTCTCGGCCGCCTGCGCGCCTGGCTCTCCGCTTAGCGAGATGGGCATGCCGACTACGACAGCGGACACTTCTTCGGCAGCGACCACGGAGGCGATCTTTTCGAGGCCGTCGGGCGTGGCGGCTGATTCGATGGTGTCCAGGGGCCTGACGATGATGCCATCCGGGTCGCTCACAGCCACTCCTGTATGGACCCTGCCAAAGTCGAGGGCCATGATCCTTCCGGGCCGAAGCTTCATGCGATCACCCTCCTGACCGGCGGGTCCCGGTATCAGGCAAGTTTGTCCGACAGCCACGAGCGGGCCGCGGCCAGTGCCTCATCCACGCCACCGGCGTCGTTGCCACCGCCGCGCGCCATCGTCGCCCTGCCGCCGCCCTTGCCACCGACCAGCGGCGCTATCTCGCGTATGAGATCACCAGCCTTGATGCCCATGGCCACCGCGGCGTCAGAGAAATTAGCCAACATTGCGACATTGCCGCCCTCCACGCGAATGAGCACGACGGCTGCGGGGTCCAGCTGCTCGCGCAGGTAGTCGGAGAGCTCCAGCATCTCATCGGCGCTCCCGGTCTCCACGTGTTCGACGAGGATCTTGACGCCGCCCGCCGCCTCAGCCTTGTCCGCCAGCTCGCGGCCGATGCCGGCCACCTTGCCCGACGCGGCCTCTTTTGCCAGCGAGCGCAGCCCAGCCAGTTCCTCATTCATGCCGGCCAGAACTTCCTCGATCCTCGACGGCTCGGTCTTCAGCTCCCGCGCCATCCTGCTGACCTGATGATCACGCCCGCGCAGATAATCGATAGCCGCCTTCGAGGTGATGGCCTCGATACGCCGCAGGCTGGCTCCGACGCTCGATTCCGAGACGATCTTGAAGCAGCCGATCTGGGCAGTGCTGGTGACATGTGTGCCGCCGCAGAGCTCACGGCTGAAGTCCCCCACTTCGATGACCCGGACGAATTCGCCGTACTTCTCGTCGAAGAGGGCGATGGCGCCCATGTCCTTCGCGTAGTCCATGGTGGTGGTGAAAGCCTTGACCTGGTGGTTCTCGATGATCTTGCGGTTGACGATGTCCTCTATCCGCGTCAGCTCCTCTTCGCTGAGGGCGCCGGTATGGGTGAAGTCGAAGCGCAGCTTGTCGGGGTTGACCGCCGAGCCGGCCTGGCGCACCTGCTCGCCCAGCAGGCTGCGCAGAGCGTTCTGCAGCAGGTGTGTAGCGGTGTGGTTGCAGGCCGTGGCGTGGCGGCGCACCCGATTGATCATGGCCTTGGCCCGGGCGCCGGCCTCGAGCCTGCCCTCCTCGACCTCAGCCAGGATCACCTGGTCGCCGTCGAGTGAATAGACTTCGACCACGTCGGCCTTGCCGTCGTCGGTATGGATCCAGCCGGTATCGGATATCTGGCCGCCTGATTCGGCGTAAAAAGGCGATTCGCGCAACTTGAGCACCACCATCCCGCCCTCGAGCTCCCGGAGGTCGCCGATCGATGTATGTAGCTCGTTCTTCTGATAGCCGACGAACTCGGTGCGTACCTTGGCCTGCCTGCCGAGCTCCACGAGCGCCTCGCGCTCCTTTGAGCTCACTTCCTTCATCGAGGTGCGGGCGCGCTCGCGCTGCTCCTCCATGAGGCGGTCGAATTCCTCGTCGTCCACATCCAGGCCCTCGTCCTGGATGATCTCGCGGGTGAGATCGAACGGAAAACCGTACGTGTCGTGCAGGCGGAAAGCAATCTCGCCTTCGACCATATGGCCGCCGGCCTCGCGTGTCTGCTCGATGGCCTGCATGAGGATGGCGTTGCCCTGCTCCAGGGTGATGCCGAAACGGTTTTCCTCCTGGGCCGCGACTTCTTCGATCAGCTTCCGGTGCTGCTCGAGGTCGGGATAAGTGTCCTTCATCGCCTCGATCACACGGTCGCACAAAGATGAGAGGAACGGGGCGCCGATCTCCAGGGTCGAGGCCGCCTGGATGGCGCGGCGCATGACACGCCTGAGCACGTAGCCGCGGCCCTCGTTGCCGGCAAAGACGCCGTCGCTGGTCAGGAAGGTGATGGCCCGGCTGTGGTCGGCCAGCACCCGGATGGCGCGGTCGGTCTTCGTGTCGGCTCCGTATTTGACGCCCGCGGCGTCGCAGACGAAGTCGACCAGCGGCTCAAAGGTGTCGGTCTCGAAAACGGCGAGTTTGCCTTCCATTACCGCGGTGATTCGTTCCAGACCCATGCCGGTGTCAACGTTCTGCTTGGGCAGCGGCGTCAGCTCGCCGGCCTCGTCGCGGTTGAACTGCATGAAGACCAGGTTCCAGTACTCGACGAAGCGGTCGCAGTCGCAGCCGGGGCGGCAGTCGGGATCTTCGCAGCCGGCCTCGCGGCCCAGGTCGTAATAGAGCTCAGTGCAGGGCCCGCAAGGGCCGGTAGGCCCGGCGGACCAGAAATTGTCCTCTGCCGGGAGCGGAACGATGCGTTCGGGAGCCATGCCGGCGGCGCGCCAGGCAGCGCTGGCCTCGTCGTCGGCGCCGACCTTTTCGTCGCCCTCGAAGACGCTCACCCAGATACGGCTCGTGTCGAGCTTCAGGACCTGGGTGGAATAGCGCCAGGCGAGGTCGATCGCCCCCTCCTTGAAGTAATCCCCAAAGGAGAAGTTACCCAGCATCTCAAAGAAGGTCAGATGCCGCGCGGTCTTGCCGACGCGGTCGATATCAGTGGTGCGGAAACATTTCTGGCAGGTCGTCAGCCGCGGATGCGGCGGCGGCTGGATGCCCAGGAAATATGGCTTGAACTGTTGCATGCCCGCGGTCGTGAGCAGCACCGTGGGGTCGTTCGCGGGAACCAGCGAAGCGCTGGGACGGCTTTCATGCCCGTTCTCGAGAAAGAATTCGCGAAAACTGGAGCGGATCTCGTGGCTCTTCAACTAGTACTGTCAGCTCTCCTTTCCTTCCCGCAGCTCTATCTCGGCGCGCACTTTTGCCAGGGCGCGCCGTATCAGGCGGGAGACGTGCATCTGGGACACGCCTATGTTCGCCGCTATTTGCGACTGAGTCAAGCCCTCGAAGAATCTCTGGTGCAGTATGCTGCGGTCGCGGTTGCTCAGCCGGGCGAAACCGGGCTCGAGCATGAGCCGCTTCTCCGCGGTCTCGAAGCCGTCCTCGCAGTTGCCGATCGTGTCCAGCGGCATGCGGTCGTCATCATCATCGCCGCGGCTCAATGAATGGTCGAGCGAAAGTGAGTTGCGTGAGCGGCCGGCCTCGATGGCCTCCATGACTTCCTCCGGCGTGGCTTCGACGGCGTCGGCCAGCTCGTGCACGTTGGGAGCACGATGGCAGCTGCCGGCAAGGTCGCCGGACACCTGCTCCAGGCGCATGTTTAGCTCCAGCAAACCACGCGGCACTTTCACGGCCCAGCCCTTATCACGAAAATAGCGCTTGATCTCGCCGATGATGTTGGGAGTCGCGTAAGTGGAAAGCGCCACGCCACGGTCCAGATCGAACCTGTCGATGGCCTTGATCAGGCCGATGCAACCGACCTGCACCAGGTCTTCCAGCTGTTCACCCCTCTGGCAGTAGCGCCGTGAGACGCCGTAGACCAGCGGCAGATAACGGGTGATCAGCTCATCCCTGGCGTTGGTGTCCCCCCGCCGGCAGTAGGCTGCCAGCAACTGCTTCTCATCAAGATGCCCGCGGAACGATCCATTCGTGGTTTGAGTAGCGTAACACGCTGTGCTCATAGTCCACCTCCATCGATGCCGCGCCCCCCCAGGGCGACGCTTGTTTGCCTACCTGCATGGGCCCCCTTACCGGTCCTCGCACCAGTTCAATTCTGAAACCGGGCTTTAGACCTACCCGCAAACAAACACCCTAAACTAACCTGCAAACATCACCATATTGCTATATAACCTTAACGCTATGCGAGGAAGTCCGGCATCGGGCTAATCCCCGAATCACCAGCGGAAAGTTCCCTATCGAACTCTTCCTCGCGTCTGGCGGCCGCTTTCTTGCCGGCTTCGACCGCCACCTTCACCTCCTGCTCGAGCTCCGCGCGCGACTGCTTGAGCTCGTCCGGCAGGTTGGAGAGCACTTCGCCCACGTCCCTGCCTGTCTTCTGGGCCCGTTTTTGCGCGTAAACCGCCACTGCTACACCTGCGATCACGCCAGCCCATCCCAGTTTCGCCAGGAGCCTGCCCATCAGATGTTCCTTCTATGGCTCACGAGCGACGAAATGGCCTCCGACACCCCTGCGGAAAGCCCTGCCACCTTCTTTGCCGGCGTGGTAAGCGCCGACGATACCGCCCTGGTGGTGTGATCCACTCGATCAGTCACGCCGACCAGGGTGCCCATCATGTCATCCAGCTTGCCGAGCTGGCTGTTGACCTCATCCAGGGTCACCTGCAGCCTGGTCAGCAGCGGAATCACCTCTTCATCGAGCCTTTTCAGAAAAACATTAAGCCTTGAAAAGGTCCCGCCCATCTTCAAGAGCAGAAAAGCCAGCGCCAGCGCCGTGACAACCAGGAAGAAACTCAACGATCCTTCGAGTATTGCTGTCCAGTCCATAAGGGGTGCTCCTCCGTGAATTGACGGTTTTGCGCCTGTATCTTATCACAGTTGAAACACCCGCCGGGTCAGGCTTCGCGCCCCTTCGGCCCCTTCCGGATTACCGGTCAGGGTGGCCAATATATCGCATTGTGACCATAAATCTTAATCGGGGAATGCCCCCTTAACAGGGGCGTCAAAACCCTTAGTGCGGGCATATCAGATTTCCTGGAACATATATTCCCCGTCCGTGTGATACTTCCTGTTCGTTGTCGTATAAGCTGATACAAGCGGTTTTGGAGGGTTTGGCGCCATGGCGACGACGGAAGAGACAGGCATCAGCATGAAGCTACCGAAACGACAATCCAGATCCGGTTCCCCGGCGGCCGCCGGGCTGGCAGACGATTTCGATAGCCTGTACCGGCGGTACCTGAAGCCGGTATACGCCTACGTGTGCTACCGCGTCGATGGCCGCGCCACCGCCGAAGACGTGACCGCGCAGATCTTCGAGAAAGCCTGGCGCGGTTTTGCGGAATTCGATCCGAGGCGTTCGGAGGCCTCCACTTGGCTCTTCACCATCGCCAGGAACTGCCTGACCGACCACTACCGCAGCCAGGCCAGGAAACCGGCGGTCGTCGAACTCGACAGGGAAGCCGGCGCCGGCGCCCCGACTGATCCGGAGCCGATGCTCGAGGCACTGCAGCTGCGGCAGGAGCTCCGGGAGGCGCTGCTGGAGCTCGATGCGCATGAGCGTGAGATTGTAGCGCTCAAATTCGGCGCCGTCATCACGAACCGCGAGATCTCGCGACTCCTGGAAATCACGGAGACGAACGTCGGCACGATCCTCTACCGCGCTCTCAGGAAGCTAAAGACCCGGCTGGAAGGCGGGATGAAAAATGACTGATGACAGAGAACAACAGGACCTGATCGAACAACAGGAACTACTTGACCTGATCGAAAGACTGGTCGCCGGCGAACCGGTGACGCTCCCGGAGGGCGGCGCTGAAGAGCAGATGAAGATGCTTGAACTCGCATCCGAGCTGGCCGCGGCCAGGCCGGAGCCCACGCACGGCTTCGAGGAGAGTCTGCGCCGGCGGCTTGAGTCAGAGGCTGCGAGGGGCACAAAGGCTCCCGTGGCTGACGGCAGCCGCGGGTGGCTGCCCGGCTGGCTCACCCTGCCGCGGCTCGCCGCGGTGACGGCCGCGCTGATCATGGTGCTCGGTATCACCGGGCTAACCGGCGCGATCATCCGGGGCGGTTACCAGGGCAAAATCGCCGCCGAGAGCAGCGCCGGCGGCGATAGCAGCGCTGTCAGCAGCGAACTCCGGACCATGGAAGAAACAGCCGGCCCCGCCGGCGGCGCTACCGGCGCGGCTGCGCCAGATACCGGCGTCGCGGCACCGGATACGGGCGCGGGCGCGACGCTGCCACCGCTGCCTAATGTGGACAAGGTCATCCTGACGGCTGATTACCGCATTGACCTGGCTCCCGGTGAGTTCGACGACCGTTACGCGAGCCTGGCGGCTATCGCCACCCGATACGGAGGCTATGTCCTATCCGCCGATTCGCAGACCGGGACCGACGGCCTGAAGCACGGCAGCTTCACCATCCGGGTGGCTAACGTCAATGACAATTTCAACCGGGCACAGGCTGAGATCGACGGCCTCGGCACCGTAGCTTCGAAGAAGCAGTCCGGCCAGGACGTATCCGAGGAATACGTGGACCTCGAGAGCCGGCTGCGCAACGCCCAGGCCCAGGAAGCGCAGATGCTGGCGCTACTGCAGAAAGCGCAGAGCGTCGACGAGATCCTGATGATCCAGTCTCGCCTGTCGGAGATCCAGTCGGAGATCGAGCAGCTCAAGGGGCGCATCAGTTACATGGATACCCGCACGGGCTACGCGACCATCGCAGTAGAGCTCAGGGAGAAGGCGGATGGCGCGGGCGAGCCGGAGACAAACGGCACTGACTGGGGTTTCGTGGAATCGATTAGATACGCCGGCTGGTTGGGCGTGCAGACGGTTAACTTCGTGATCATGGCCCTGGGGGTCATCATTCCGGTGGCGCTGATAGCGGCGGCGCTCTACCTGCTCGCCACCTGGGTGCTTAGGCGCCATGCTGGCAAGAAGGCAGCCTGAAAGAAATTATTCCGGCCTGCAGGCGCCCTGTGGGTCTAGCCGGCGACAATCCGGATCTCATCCGCGGGGGATATCACATCTGGTATCCCCCGCCTATTTGCGGGTATATGATATTCGCGACTTTCCATGGATAGCGAAAGCCACGAAAAGAACCCTGCTGTAGCCACGAGGATGGTTTATGTCTTTGCTGGCGCGACCGCGGCTATCGCCGCGGTCGCGCTGCTTGGCTGGCTGACCGGCATCAGGTTCTTCACCAGCATCCGCGAGATCTATTTCCCTATGCCGCCGAGCACGGCTTTCGCGTTCATCATCCTCAGCGGCAGCCTGATGCTGCTGATCTGGCGCCCCACTAACAAACCGGTCCGCTATCTGGCGATTATCTTCCAGGTTTTTGTGCTGGTGACATCCGCAGAGATAATGTATGAATACCTCGCCGGCATCGACCATGGCATCGAGGAGAACGTGTTCCAGATCCAGGGGGCCCTGAACGGCGTGCCCCTCGGGCGCATGTCGCCGATGGCCGCCCTCAGTTTCTTCCTTTCTTGCCTCGCGTTGCAGATTCTGACCCTAGCTCCATTAAAACAAACAGGCTTGAAGCAGGCGTCGGTGGTTATCTCCATGATCGTCGGCCTGGTCGGACTGGTGACGGCAGTCGGTTATTTCTACGGCACGCCGCTGCTTTATGGCGGCAGCACCCGGCCCATCGCCCCTACCGCCAGCGCTGGTTTCATCCTTCTAAACGCAGCCGTGATCACCGCCGCCGGCAACACGTACTGGCCCGCCAGGGCCCTGGTCGGGGATTCCGTCCAGGCCATCCTGTTGCGAACCTTCCTGCCCATCGTCGTGGTGGTGCTCTTCGTCGACGGTCTGATCAACGCCAACGTGCCCCATGATTTCTCCATCAACCCCTCGCTGATCTCGGCCTTCGTGGCCCTGGTGTTCATCGCGCTGTCCTCCGTCATCATCTTTGTCCGCTCGCGCCGGATCGGCGGCGCCATCGACCAGGCCAACGAGCAGCGCGACATCGCTGAGGCCAAGCTGCAGGAGACGCTCGCAGACCTGGAGCGCTCAAACGAAGAGCTGCAGCAGTTCGCCTACATTGCCTCCCACGACCTGCAGGAGCCACTGCGGATGGTCACAAGTTTCGTGCAGTTGCTGCAAAAGCGCTACGAAGGGAAGCTCGACCAGGACGCCGACGAGTTCATCGGCTTCGCCGTCGACGGCGCCAAGCGCATGCAGGCCATGATCCTGGACCTGCTGACCCTGTCGCGCGTGGGCACCCACGGCGGCAAGTTCCTGCCGGTCCAGGGCGAGGAGCTGCTCGGCCGCGCCGCAGCGAACCTCCATATAGCCATCACGGAGAGCAACGCCCGCATCACCCATGACCCGCTTCCGGAGATAACCGCAGACGAGACGCAGTTGACCCAGCTTTTCCAGAACCTGATCGCCCAACGCCATCAAGTTCCACGGTGAGCAGCCACCCGCCGTACACGTGTCCGCGCGCACCGAGGACGACAAGTGGGTCTTCTCCGTGAAAGACAACGGCATCGGCATAGCGCCGGAGGACCAGAAGCGTATCTTCGACATCTTCCACCGCCTGCACGCGCGTGGCTCCTACGAGGGCTCCGGCATCGGGCTCGCCGTCTGCAGGCGCATCGTCGAGCGCCATGGAGGCAGGATCTGGGTCGATTCACATGCCGGGCAGGGTTCTACGTTTTATTTCACCATATCCAAGGTAGAAGAGTGACAGGGAAAGGAGCGCCCGATGGCTGACAATGAATACAAACCAGTCGAGATACTGCTGGTCGAGGACAATCCCGGGGATGTTCGCCTCACTATGGAGGTGCTCAAGGACACCAAGATGATGAATATCCTCAACGTGGCCGAGGATGGCGTCGAGGCGATGGCCTACCTCCATCGTGAAGGCATCTATGCCGACAAGCCCCGGCCGGACCTCGTACTGCTCGATCTCAACCTGCCGCGCAAGGACGGGCGCGAAGTGCTGGCGGAGATCAAGGCCGACCCCGACCTGAAGGCCATTCCCGTCGTGATCCTGACGACTTCGAAAGCGGAATGCGACATCGTCAAGACTTACGACCTGCACGCCAACTGCTACATCATCAAACCCATCAACCTTGAGCAGTTCATCGAAGTCGTCCGGGCGATCGAGAATTTCTGGCTGTCGGTGGTCATGCTGCCGCCGGCCGCTGACTGCTAGACCCCGGCCTACCAGGAACGGAGCCGACCCGTGGGAACGACCGCCAGAAGAAAGCCGCTTCCGGCTCAAATATGCGAAAAACTGGACGCAGCCCTGGAAGAGCTGGACGTCCATGATCATCTGTGCCTCATCTACGAGAACCGACAGGAGCAGATGGACGCCATCATACCGTTCATCCGCAAGGGCCTCGAACGCAACGAGCAATGCGTCTATATAGCTGACGAGAACACCTCGGAGAGCGTCGTAGATTCCCTGCAGGAGGCTGGCATCGACGCCGCCGGAGCTATCGCCACGGGCGCCCTTGCCGTCCTCACCAAGCAGGACGCCTATCTGAAAAAAGGTTACTTCGATCCCGACTGGATGATCTCTTTCCTCACCGAAGCCACCGCCAAAGCCAAGGAAGCCGGCTTCAAGGCGCTCAGGGCCACGGGCGAGATGACCTGGGTGTTCGGCGGCGACCCGGGCGTCGAGCGGCTGGTCGAGTATGAGGCCAAGCTCAATTATTTCTTCCCCAAGAACGACTGCCTGGCGATCTGCCAGTACAACCGCAAGCGATTCCCACCGGAGATCATCATGGATGTCATCCGTACGCACCCGACTGTGATAGTCGGCAGCACGGTCTGCAGGAACTATTATTACGTGCCTCCGGATGAGTTTCTGAGCAAGGCTGACGAGCGCACCGGGTTGGAAGTGGACCGCCTGCTGCGCAGCCTCACCGAGCGCGAGCGCCTCGAGGGCGAGCTGCGCGAGAAAGAGGCGCGCTACCGCTCCACCATCGACAATTCCACCGCCGGCTATTTCCTGCTCGACACACACGGGCGCATCCGGCAGGTGAACCGGGCCTGGCTGGACATGTACGGATACGGTGATGAAAAGGAAGTGCTGGGCCGTCACTTCTCCATCACGCTGCTCGAGGCCGACCAGGAACGGGCGCAGGAGATCATCGACCTCCTGCTGGCCGGCGAGCCCGTACACGCGGATGAATTTATGCGCAAGCATCAGGACGGGACCGTCGCCTGGCACACCTACTCGGTCAATCCAGTCATCCGTTTCGGCAAAGTCACCGGCGTAGAAGGGTTCATCATCGACATCACCGACCTGAAACACGCGGAGCGGGCTCTGCGTGAAAGCGAGGCGCTTTTTCACAGCCTTTTCACCCAGGCTCCGGTAGCCATCGAATACTATGACAGCGGCGGCAGCCTCGTGGACGCAAACCCGGCGTGCCTGGAGATGTTCGGAGTCGAGGCCGTGGATGAGGTCAAGGGCTTCACGCTGTTCGACGATCCCAATCTCCCCGAGGGCGCCCGCGAAACCCTTCTAAATGGCAGCTCGGTCACATACCAGACGGAGTTCGACTTCGAGAAAGTGAGAGGGCTCGACCTTTACCGGACAAACCGCTCGGGAGAGATCTTCATCGACTGCCTGATCACGCCGCTCTTCACGGACGGCCAGCAGCCTAACGGCTATTTAGTGCACGTCCGGGACATTACCGCGACCAGGAACGCAGAGTCGGCAGTGCGCTACCGGGAAGCCGAGCTGAACGAATCGCAGCGGGTCGCGCGCATAGGCAGCTGGAGCTGGGATTCGCGGACAGACACCATAACCTGGTCCGACGAATATTACCGTATCTACGGCATCGACCCGGCCCTCCCCACTCCCAATTACGAGGAACACCTCAAGGTCTATACCGACGAGAGCATCAAACACCTGGATGAGGACGTGCAGAAAGCGCTGCAATCCGGCGAGCCCTACAGGCTCGACCTCGAAATCGCCGAACCGCGGGGCAAGACCAGGTGGATAGCGGCACGGGGCGAGGCCATCAGGGATGACAGCGGCGAGATCATCGGGCTCCGGGGAACCGCGCAGGACATCACCGAGCGCAAGCTTGCCGAGGACGCGCTGCGCGAGAGCGAGGAGCGCTACCGCACGCTGTTCGAGGCATCCAAGGACGCCATCTTCATCTCCACCCCCGGGGGCGAGGTGGTTGACATCAACCCGGCCGGGCTGGAGCTGCTCGGCTACGATTCCCTCGAAGAGCTGCGGCAGGTCAACCTGGGCGACGACGTCTATGTGCATCCGGAAGACAGGCATGAATTCCAGCAGATCATCGGGCGGCAGGGTTTCATCAAGAATTACGAGCTCGAGCTGCGGCGCCGTGACGGCGAGAAGATAACCGGCTCGCTTTCCGCCAGCAGCGTGCGCGACGAGCATGGCGACGTCATCGCCATACGCGGCATCTACCGCGACCTGACCAGCCACCGGCTGCTCGAGCAGCAACTGGTACAGGCCCAGAAGATGGAGAGCATCGGGCAGCTGGCCGGCGGCGTGGCCCATGACTTCAACAACATCCTCACGGCCATCCAGGGTTATATCGATCTCGCAGCCACGGAATGCCCTACAGACAGCCCCATCCTGGAGGAACTGCGCAATGCCAGGGCTTCTTCCGAGCACGCAGCCAGCCTCACCAAACAGTTGCTCATGTTCGGCCGCCGGGAGCCAGTCGACCTGAAACCGGTGGATCTGAACCTGGTGATCGGCACCCTGCCGAAGATGCTCGGCCGCATGATCGGCGAGCAGTATGAGATCGAGATCGACCTCGGCCCCGGCCTGAAGACAGTCGACGTCGACGAGATCCAGATCCAGCAGGTACTCATGAACCTCGCCGTCAACGCGCGCGACGCCATGCCGGGAGGGGGCAAGATCATGATCAGGACCCGCAACGTCACGATCGACGACGACTATGTCAAAAAGACAGGTTCCGAAGACACGATCCGCGAGTTCGTCTGCCTCTCGGTGACCGATACCGGCAGCGGTATGGATGAAAAGACGCGCTCGCGGGTCTTCGAGCCTTTCTTCACCACCAAAGGCAAAGGCAAGGGCACCGGCCTGGGCTTAGCGGTGGCATATGGCATCATCGCCCAGCACGATGGCTGGATCGACGTGCAAAGCACCCCCGGGCAGGGCTCTACTTTCAGGATATACCTGCCCGCGACCAACGAGATTCCTGAGCCCCTGGAGAAAGTCCAGAAGGAGCTGAGCCAGCTGCAGGGCAGGGGCGAGCACGTCCTGCTGGTCGAGGATGAGGAGGCCGTCAGGGACCTCGCCCGCAAGATGATCGAGGACAACGGCTACGTGGTAGAGACGGCCGCCGACGCCGAGTCCGCGCTGGAGCTTTTCGAACACGACCCCGACAGGTTCCAGCTCGTCTTCAGCGATGTCATCCTGCCCGGCATGGACGGCGTCAGGCTGGCGGAGCTGCTTCTCGAGCGCCGGCCCGACCTGAGCGTGCTGCTCGCCAGCGGCTACAGCGAGGAGGCGATTCGCGAGGAGATCAGGAACAGGAACTACAAACTCGTCGAGAAGCCCTACGATCTGCATACCGTGCTGGAGCTGTTACGGAAGGAACTGGACAGGGACCAGGACTGACCTTATTCGCCCGTTAATATATTCATAAATAAGGGTACTTTTTCCGAATCTGAATAGAGTTGTATTCAACTTCGGTTAGGGCGGAATTAGCAAAGGCAGGGCTGTGGCGATCTTTCTGGCAGTTCTATCGCTTGTCGGCAGCCTCGTAGCTCTGGTGCTGGGAATCCTGGTGCTCACCAGGAACGCCCGGGAATCGCTTAACCGAGTCTTCCTGCTGCTTTGCCTGTCGGTCGCCTACAGCGCTTTCTGCCAGTTGCAGATCAGGCTCGCCGACGATTTTGCGGACGCGCGCCTGTGGGTGCACATCGCGTCATTCTGGCCGATGTCAGTCTCGTTCATGCTGCATTTCGTGCTGATCTTCACAAAGAGGGCGCGGCTGCTCGGCCACAAATCCATCTACCTCGCCATCTATGGGCCGACACTGATCTCATCGCTCATCGGCGCGGTATATTCCGTAGGCGGCGATCCCGTCCTCCATTCCTGGGGCTGGACCTACGGCACGCTCCAGTCCCCGTTCGATTATTACACGGTCGGTGTCATCGGCCTCATGACTGTGGTCTCGCTGGCGCTCTGCGCCGATTATCATCTGCGCCAGAAGAATTCGCTTCTGCGAAAACAGTCAGGTCTGGTGCTGCTGGGCCTCGCCATCCCTGCTGCTGCGAATTTCATCTCGGAGATCATGGCGCCCGCCCTCGGCGTCCGCCTGCCTGAGGTGAACAGCTTCGCATTTGCCGCAGGCGCCGGCGGCGTCATCGGCTATACGATGTGGCGGTACGAGCTGTTCAGTCTTACGCCGGCAAGGGCCGCCGACGACATCATCTCGACGATGCCGGACGGCATGATACTGGTCAACCTGGACGAAAGGATCGCCGCGCTCAACGAATCGGCGCACGGGATGCTGGGTTATGAGCAGAACGAGCTGGTAGGCAAGCCGATCGACGTCCTCTTCGTCGGGGAAGCAAGTCTCATGAGAAACGGCGGCGCCACAAACGGCGGCAAGGCGCTGCGAGATTTCGAATCGACACTGGTCCGCAAGGATGGGACTGAATTCCCGGTCTCGGTCGCCTCCTCTGACATCAGCGACAGGCAGGGGCGGGTCTGGGGAAGCGTCCTGGTGATGCGCGACATGACCGAGCACAAGCTCGCGGAGCAGGCGCTCAGTGAATCCGAACTGCGCTACCGCCTGCTGTTCGAGCTCTCGCCCGACGGGATCATGATACTTGATCTCAACGGCAACATAACCATGTGCAACAGCCAGGTCTTCGGAACCCACGGCTTCCACAGCTCCGACGAACTGATCGGCAGGAACGGCGCCGAGTTCCTGCTGCCCGAAGACCGCCACAGGATGTTCGAGGATCTCAGGCAGATTCTGGAGCATCCTGGAAAGATGGGCGAGGGCCCCGTAGTCGAGTACGATCTGCTGCGCGGCGACTCCGGCACCTGGCCGGCCTCCATCAAGGGATCCCTGGTGCGTGACGCCTCCGGCAAGCCGACTGGCTTCATGCTGATCATGCGGGACGTATCTGAAAGTAAAAAAGCGGATGAGGCGATCCGCGAATCCGAAGCCCGTTACCGTACCCTCTTCGAGACTTCGCCCGACGGCATAGCTTTGGCCGATATCGAGGGCAATATCCTGATGGCCAACCAGGTCGTGGCCGGGCTGCTGGGGCTGGACGGCCCCGAGCAGATGATAGGACGCAAAAACATCGAATTCATTGCTGAATCGGACCTTGAGAGGATGGCCGCCTCCTTTCCCCAGGTGCTGGCAGGCGGCTTCAAAAACCAGGAGTTTAAGCTGCGCCGCCAGGATGGGACCACCTTCCCGGCCGATGTTTGCGTCTCCCCCATCCTGGGTCCGCAAGGCGAGTCTGTCTCGATGATCACGGTCATCAGGGATATTACCCAGCGCAGGCAGGCTGAAGAAGCGCTGCGCGTGTCTGAGGCGCGTTACCGTGAGCTGATCGACATCTCCCCGGATGATATCGCTGAAGTCGACTTAGAAGGCAATTTCCTCTTCCTGAACAGGAGTGCGGCGGAAGCACACGGGTTCGCTTCAGTCGACGAGATGATGAAACACAGTTTCACCGACCTCATCGCGCCGGAGGACCGCGAGAGCGCGCTTGAATCCATGCGGGAGGTCTTTCAGAAGGGAGCGCTGTTCAACCAGGAATACACATTCCTCAGGAAAGACGGGTCCCGGTTCCCGGTCGAGGCTAACGCGGCGGCCATCAAGGATGCGGACGGCAACCCGAAGGCCATCATGGGCAACATCCGTGATATCAGCGGGCGAAAGCAGGCGGAGCTGGTGCTCGCGCAACAGAAAGACGAGCTGGCGGAAAAGAACTTCGAGCTGGAGGCGCTCTACCGGGTCTCTCATGCGACCGCGATCTCCCAGAACACCGACGAACTGCTGGCCAACGTTTTGGAAAGCATCTCTGGCGTGATCGGCGATCTGCAGACAGAGCCGCAGGCGGGCATATTCCTTGTCGAGCACGATCGTCTGCGGCTTGCAGCCCGGACCGGAGTCTTCCAGGATGACTTCATCGACATGCACCGCAACATCCGGGTCGGCGAATGCCTGTGCGGCCTTGCGGTACAGATGGGAGAGGTTATCGTTTCAGACAACTCGACGGAGGACGTCCGTCATTTCCCGTACGCGGAAGGCCAGCCGGAGCACGGCCATATCATCGTCCCGCTTAGAACCATGGACAAGGTCGTCGGTGTGCTCTTCCTCTACCTGCCGGCTGACACCATGGAGATCCCTGAGCGGCGGCTGAGATTGCTGGAATCGATCGGCGCCCGCGTGGCCACCGCCATCGAGAATGTTAGACTCAACGAGACCGCGAGGGAGCTTTCACTTCACGACCCGCTTACCGGCCTGGCGAACCGCCGGCTGATGAACATCGAACTCGACAAGTGCATGGCGCGCGCGAAGCGCAGTCAGACGCCGTTTTCACTGATCATGCTCGACATCGACACGTTCAAGAACTACAACGACCGCTACGGGCATACCGCGGGCGATAAGTTGCTGACGGACCTGGCCGCCCTGGTTGCGGGAGAAATACGCGAGATCGACCTCGCCGCGCGTTACGGCGGCGAGGAATTCCTGCTCATCCTGGCCGACACGGGCATCGAGGGCGCGCTCGAAGTGTCCGAGCGCATCCGCGGCAAGACGGCCTCCTTCGAATTCGCATGCTCCGAAAACCTGCTGGCGACCGGCGTCACGGTGAGCATGGGCGTCGCCAGCTGGGATGAGCATGTAGCCAGCGGCGAGATCCTTGTCGCGCGCGCGGATACTGCCCTCTACCGGGCCAAGCGCAACGGCAGGAACCGGTTCGAAGCCTGGATCGATTCGAAATCGAAGGCCGATACCGACGCTGCCTGAAACTTGCTGGTGAGCCCAGGCTGTCAGACTGTCCGAGAGCTTCGTGCAGATCCCGTGATGATGCCGCCGGCGACCACGTTCCCATCCAGATAAATAACCGCTGACTGGCCCTTGGCGACGCCATACACAGCGTCCTCAAGATGGAGTGTCCAGCCGTCGCAGCCCGTTTCGGCGAGGCGCCCGTCAACCGGCTGCGAGTTGTAGCGCGCCTGTATCTGAAGCTTCCGCCCCACCAGCTCCCGCGCGGAAACGAAACAGTTCACCTGGCCGATCGCCAGAATCCGCACTGCCAGTTCTTCGCGACCGCCGACCACGACCTGGTTCTGCTCCGGGTCGGTCGAAATCACGTACAGCGGCTCCGGTGCGCTCACGCCAAGGCCGTGGCGCTGGCCGATGGTGTAATCCATGTAACCGGTATGAAGGCCGACCGGAGAGCCGGATGTGTCGACGATCATCCCTTCCCCGAACACAGTCGCAACCTGGCTTCGCAGGAAACGGCGGTAATCATTATCCGGAATGAAGCAGACCTCCTGGCTTTCGGGCCGGTCATGCACAGGCAAACCCGCTTCCCGGGCCATGCGGCGGGTCACGCTTTTTTCCATGCCGCCGAGAGGAAAATCGATCCTATCCAGAATGGTTGACTCTACGTCCCAAAGCATATAGGACTGGTCCTTGGCGGCATCAGCGCCGCGGCTGATGAACCGCCGGCCATCGACCGCGCAGACGTTCGCGTAATGACCTGTGGCGATCCTTCCCGCCCCCAGCAGGCCGGCCAGCCGCTCCAGCTCCGGAAAACGGAAACTTCCGTTGCAGCGAGCGCAGGGATTCGGAGTCCAGCCGGCCGCGTAACTCTCCACGAAGTCACCGACCACGACGTCCAGGAACTGATCGCGATAATCGATCGTCAGATGCGGGATTCCCAGGGAATGGCAGACAGCCCGGGCGTCCCTGATGGCGGCGGGTGAGCAGCAGCTCTGAGAACCGTCAGCGGCGCATTCGGGGTCGCTCCACAGTCGCATGGTCACGCCCACCACGTTCCGGCCCCGGTCGCGCTCGAGCAGGCAGGCCGCTGAACTGTCGACACCGCCGCTCATGGCCACGAGCACGGTGTCGCTTCGGGTGACTCCGGCCTGGGGAAAACGGCCCCGCCGGAAAGAGTCTTCCAGGGCCCCGTGCAGGGCGTCGATTGCGAAGCCAGCGGCGTTAGCGGCCGCAGCGAGCGAGGCATCGTCATGGCCTCCTCCATCGTTTCGGACCGCAGCCATCCGGTCCCTCAACGAAGATTCCAGCCAGGCAGCGGAAAGAGCTGCGCCCTCGCGCCAGCCCTTCCCCTCGAGCGCTGCTGACAATATGTCGCCGGCCTCGATGACGGCCCTGGAACCCGAAGCAGTGAAACCGGTTGCTACGATGCGCTCACCATCGAACCTGAGCTGCAGCTCGATGACGCCGCCGCAGCCCAGATCGCCGGACTCGCCGGTCCCGTCTGGCAGGCTCAGCTCTCCCATGTTTCCGTGGTTGTTGAAATTATCGCGCGGCGAATCGTCCATACCATGATGATAGCGGGGATGTGTTTAATACAAAAGGATGTGGAGTTTCGCGCGAAAACCCGATACGCACCGCGAGTCAGCGCCAGGGCTGGACACACCCTGGAAAAAAGCGGACTATTCTTCTTCTGGCGGAGCGGGCACGCCCACTCCTGAGGTGATGCCGCTGGTGGCGCCATTACTGGAAGTAGCGCCGGTGCTCGTGCGGGTGGTGCTGGTCGTGCCGCGCGTAGTGCTGGTCCCGGTCGTGGTGCCCGAACTGGAGCCGGTGCAGCCGTTCTTGAGCGCCTCGTCGATGCCCTGCTCGATCGATTTGCTGTCGACATATCCTGACCAGGCGCGCTGCACCTGTGACTGGCAGTTGATGACGACGACCGTGGGTGAAGTGGTCACTTTCAGGACCTGGGTCAGGTCGCCGTACTTCTGGCCGTCGCTATAGAGATAATCGTAGAACACAACCCGGCCCTGGTACTTGCTCTTCAAAGTCTGCACCGAAGAGCGTACCTGCGCGTCATCGGCGGGACCGTTCATGTAGAAGGTGACGACGATCGGCTGGCGCGAAGCCAGTGAATCCTTGAAATCCTGTGGAGTGAGTTCGCCCGGGGTGACGATCTGGCCGACCATGTCCTCGGCGCGGACGGTGCTGGAGCCGGACGCCTTGGAAGTCTTGGTCGTGGAAGTCTTGGTGGTCTGGGTGGAGGTATCATCGCCGCAGCCGGCTAACAAAAAAGCCACGAGCGCGCTCGCGAGCGCTGTGGCGACGATTCTGCGGAGTCCGGTCATCCTCCCCTTCTTCCCAAAAGAAAGCTCCACCCTGCCGTGTCTGCTAGTTTATTGAACCTGCTCCAGCAGGTGGGTGCCCGCTTCCCAGCTACCCATAGGCAGGTGGGAAAGACCAAGCTCCCGTACATAATATGTTGGCTCAATAAAGTTACAGATCACAAACAAGGTCGAGCTTTGATTTATACTAGCACCGCGTTTCTTTTTCGGCAATAGCCATTGAAACCCTTCCGAACGCGTTTTTTACGTTTTGTCAAGACCCTGTTTTTCAGTTACCCAAAGACCTGCAAATTCACGCAAAAAAATCAGTTACTGCCGCAGTTTCAGCTCCCTCAGCTGCCGAGGATCGACCAAAGCCGGGGCCCCGGTAAGAGGACATCCCCCACTCTGCGTCTTTGGAAACGCGATCACGTCCCTGATGGTATCCAGTCCTGCCATCAGCATCACCAGACGGTCGAGCCCGAAGGCCAGGCCGCCATGCGGCGGCGCCCCGTAGCGCAGGGCATCGAGCAGGAAGCCGAAGTCCCGCTCCATCTGATGATCCTCATGCCCCAGTATGCCCAGAATCTGTCGCTGCAAATCCGGCTTGTGGATGCGCAGGCCGCCGCTGGCGATTTCGACACCGTTGAGCACCATGTCATAAAGGCTGCCGCGGACCTTCAGCGGCTCATCATCCAGGAAGCCGATGGTCTCCTGGTTGGGCATCGTGAATGGATGGTGCTCCGCGACGATATCGCCGGTGTCGGCGTCCAGCTTGAACATAGGGAAATCGGTGACCCAGAGAAAGCTCCAGCCTTCGCGGGGCAGCCCCAGCTCATCGGCCAGCCGCGGCCGCAGGGCTCCCAGCACCGTAACCGCGGTCTCGACGGCGTCGGCCACAAAGAAGATGATGTCGCCCTCCTCGGCCGCTGTGGCCTCGAGCACCTGGGTCTTCTCCTCCGGCGAGAGAAACTTTGCGATCGGCGAGCGCATGTTGAGTTTCTCTTCGATGATGAGGTAAGCCAGGCCCTTGGCTCCCTGCGAGAGCGCGAAGTCGGTGAGTTCGTCTATCTGTCGCCGCGTGAAGGCCGAGGCGCCCGGCGCGCGGATGGCCCGCACCGTGCCGCCGTCGGATAGCGCCCTGGCAAACACAGCGAATTCGGAAGTGCGGAAAGTATCGGAGACATCGACGATGGAGAGATCGAAGCGCAGGTCGGGCTTGTCGGAGCCGTACCTGAGGATGGCCTCGTCGTAAGTCATGATCGGGAAGGGTTTTTCCAGCTTCGCGCCCAAGACCTCATCGAAGAGCGCGATGAGCAGGTCCTCCAGTATGCCCATGATTTCCGCCTCGGTCATGAAGGACATCTCCATGTCCACCTGGGTGTGCTCGGGCTGGCGGTCGGCGCGCAAGTCTTCGTCCCGAAAGGCATGCGCGAACTGGTAGTAGCGGTCGAGGCCGGCCACCATCAAGAGCTGCTTGAAGAGCTGCGGTGACTGCGGCAGGGCATAGAATTTCTTGGGTTGCAGCCGCGAGGGCACCAGAAAGTCGCGCGCGCCCTCGGGCGTGCTCTTGGTGAGCACGGGCGTCTCGACTTCCGTGAACCCGTGGCCGTCGAGAAATCGCCGGATGTTGGCGGCTACCTTGTGGCGCAACAGCAGGTTGTCCAACATGTCCTCGCGGCGCAGATCGATATAACGATACTTGAGGCGCAGGTTCTCGTCGACGTCGCCGCGCTCCTCGGGGCTGAAAGGCGGCGTCTCTGAGCGGTTGAGCACCTCGACGGCAGTGATGTTGATCTCGACCTCGCCGGTCGCCAGGTCGGGGTTGACCGTCTCAGGTGGTCGCGGCGCGACTTTGCCCTCGACCCGGAGCACGTCTTCAGGACGCAGCGAGTGACCGGTGGTGTGGACCTCACCCGAACGCTCGGGATCGAAGACGATCTGCACCAGCCCAGTGACATCGCGCAAGTCGATGAAGATCAAGCCGCCGTGGTCGCGGCGGCGGTGCACCCAGCCGCAAAGGCTCACGTCACGGTCGAGATCGTCCTTTTTAAGTTTGCCGCAGTAATCAGTTCTCAATTTTGTAAGTTCCTTTGCTGGCGGGATCGGGTATTCCCGCCTTCACTGAGGTCTTCGACATACGTTACGGCGGAAACACCCGATCCCGCCTTCATAAAAGACAACACTTGCTCACATTTGCCCTCGTTAAACGCGACGCAGTAAAAATATCCATCCGCTTAAAAATCTATCTCAATGATGCAATCAGATACTCTACGAGCCCTCCCATCCCCACGGATTCCTGCTCACCGGTGGACATATCCTTGACGGTGGCGGACTGCGCGGCCATTTCGTCCTCACCGATGATAACAGCAAAACGGGCACCGAGACGATCGGCCTGCTTCATCTGCCCCTTGGCCTTGCGGCCGGCGTAATCGGTGTCGGTGGCTATCCCTTGGCCGCGCAGCCGGTGGATGACGTTCATGGCTGCCTCGCCCGCGTCTTCGGTAAGGACGATGAAAAACACGTCCATTCCGCGCGGGGGAGGCTCGATGCCGGCTGATTTGAGCGCCAGCACGATGCGCTCCAGGCCGGTGCCGAAACCGGAGGCCTCGGTCGGCGGGCCGCCTATCTCCTGCACCAGATCGTCGTAGCGACCGCCGCCGCCGATGCCCTTCTGGGCCCCGAGCCGGGCGCATTCGTACTCGAAGGTCGTGCGGGTGTAATAGTCGAATCCGCGCACCAGGGTGCCGTCCACGCGATAGGCGCGACCCTGTGAGTCGAGAAAGCGCCTGACGCTGTCGAAATGTTCCTGGCAACTATCGCAAAGGTTGTCAACCAGCTTCGGCGCATCCGCCAGCAGCGAGATGCAGGTCTCGTTCTTGCAATCGAAGACGCGCAACGGATTCAGCCGCGCCCGCTCCCGGCAGTCTCCACAGAGCTGGTCCGATACGCCGTCTAGATATTCCGTCAGCTTCGCGGCGTAAGCCGGACGGCAGCCGGCGTCCCCCATGCTGCTGAGCCTCAGCTCCACGTCGGGAACACCCAGGCTTTCGTAGAGCTCGGAGAGCATCATGATCAGCTCGGCGTCGAGCGCCGGCATGCCGGAGCCGATAGCCTCGACCCCCAGCTGGTAATGCTCGCGGAAACGTCCCGCCTGGGGCCGCTCGAAGCGGTACATGCGCTCGTAATACCACAGCTTCACGGGCTGGGGCAGCTTGTGCATGCCATGCTGAACGTAGGCGCGAACCACGGGCGCGGTGCCTTCTGGTTTCAATGTCAGACTGCGCCCGCCCTTATCTTCGAAGGTGTACATCTCCTTGCGGACGATATCCGAGGACTTGCCCACGCCCCGGATGAAAAGATCAGTGTCCTCGAAGGCCGGCGTGTTTATCTGCCCGTAACCGGCGGCCCGGAAGATCTCGATCGCGCGCGAGACGACCAGGTCGCGCAGCGGCTGGTCTTGCGGCAGTACATCGTATGTTCCCTTGGGTCCTTGCACTACCAGCCCAGGTCGGTCAGAAAAGGATTGTTCTCGCGCTCGTCGCCGAGAGTAGTCGTATTGCCGTGGCCGGGATAGACTACCGTATCCGCCGGATAGCGCAGTATGAGGTTCTTGACCGCCGACGCCAGCTCGTCGAAAGATCCGCCCGGCAGATCGGTACGGCCGATGGAGCCGTGAAAGAGCAGGTCTCCGGTGAACAGGGAGCCTGCGATGTAATAAGTGAGCGAACCGGGCGAATGACCGGGAGTGGCGATCGCCTGTACCTCGATGCCGCCGATATCGAGCCGCTCGCCGCCGCTGAGCACGATGTCGACCGTGTGCCCCGGGAAGGAAGGCATGCCGGGAAAAAGCCTGTAATCCCCGGGGTTGGACAGGACCATCTCCGCCTCGCCGCTGGCGTAGACCGGCGCTCCGGTAGCCTCAGCCAACCCGGCGACGCCGCCCAGATGGTCCTCGTGCCCATGGGTTATGAAGATTGCGTCGCACTTTGCCCCTGCCTCGCCTATCGCTCCGGTGATCACGTCGGGGTCGCCGCCGGGGTCGACCACCAGGCCGGCGCCGCTAGCGCGATCGTGGACGAAATAGCTGTTGGCCTGAAGGGGGCCAACCTGCCGGGTGATGATCTCGATGTCTATCTGTTTCCCTTCCGTGCTGGTTTTTCGAGGACTAACGCTATATCAGCACGGGCACAGGTTCAACTTCGCTGGCTGAAATCCTGTATGCGGCACCGATAGCAGCGGCGGCCTCTTCGCCGGCTTCCGACGAGGCGGCATATATCTCAGCCATTTCGCTCCCCTGTTCGACCCGGTCACCCGTCTTCGCCAGCAGCCTGGCGCCGACGGAGGAATCGATTACATCTTCGATGCACTGGCGTCCGGCGCCCAGCTTCTGGACCGCCCGGCCGACAGCCAGGGCATCGATCCCCTCGACCCAGCCTGCCTCGGCGGCCTCGACGGCCACTCGCCAGGGCGCCAGCGGCAAGGCTCCAGGTTCGTCAATGAAACCGGTCTCGCCCCCCTGACAGGAGATCCATTCACGAAACTTGTCGAGCGCCTTCCCGGCGGCGAGGCGTTCGCGCGCCTCTGTTTCGGCCTGCTCGCGGGACCAGCCCAGATCCGACATCGCCAGCAGGCGGCCCGCCAGTACGGCAACCACCTCGTTGAGGTCTTTGGGACCCTCGCCCCTTAGCGCCCGCACCGCCTCGGCGACCTCCAGCGTATTGCCCACCGCCTGCCCCAGCGGCTGGCGCATCGAGGTCATGACCGTCTCGACCTCGATGCCGCGGCGGGCGCCGATCTCGCGCATAAGATGCGCCACTCCGGAAGCATGCCCGCGGGTCTTGAAGAAAGAGCCGGCCCCCACTTTGATATCCAGCACGACCGCGTCGGCGCCGCCTGCCAGCTTCTTGCTGATGATGCTTGCCGCTACCAGCGGATTCGATTCAACCGTGGCCGTCACATCCCTGAGCGCGTAAAGCCTGCTGTCAGCGGGAGCCAGTTCCTCGCAGTGGCCGGCGACGCAGATGCCGATCTCACGGAGCTGAGACTCGTAATCCGCGGCGGAGATATCTGTGCGCATGCCGGGGATCGATTCGAGCTTGTCGATGGTGCCGCCGGTGTGCCCGAGTCCACGCCCGGACATCTTGCCGAAAATGGCGCCGCAAGAGGAGACCAGAGGCGCCAGCACCAGCGTCACCTTGTCGCCGACTCCCCCGGTGCTGTGTTTGTCCAGCACACGTCGGCCCAGGCCGGACAGGTCGAGCCGGCGTCCGGATGCCAGCAGCGCGTCGGTGAGCGCCAGCGTCTCCTCCAGAGTCAGACCCCGCAGAAAGACCGCCATCAGCCAGGCTGACATCTGATAGTCGGCGACGCCGCCACGCATGAATTCCCGGATGAAAGCCTCGAGCTGCGCCGGCGGATGCTCGCCGCCGTCGCGCTTCGTCTGAATCATGTCTACCGGTGAGATCATGGCACCTCATAGTATTTCCAGCCGGCCGGGTTAACAAGCTCCGGCCGCGGGAAAACCCCTAAACTGAAAAAATCATATCGACTTGGGCGACTATTTATGTTACTCTCAAAACCTAGCCATAGCCGGATAAAAAGACAACAGCTGAAGCTCAATCCGGCAAGCGGGCCTTTTCACAAGAGGGGTTAGCGACACTGAAGTTGGGGTTCTACAAAAGAGAAGCCGGTCCGGCATCCCTGAGAAGGGGAAGTTGGGTCGGCTTTGGGGTTTTAATAATCATTCTGGCGCTCTTCACGACGACGGCCCAAGCCGCCGAAACGCAGTGCGAGCCCCAGATCTCCTCGGCTTCCGTCAGGCCTTTCTGGGCCAGCTACGGTGACTACCTCGATAACCGCCTCAGCGTCGATGAAAGCCTTCAAAGCTCCGGCAACTGCACGCCTTGCCGCCTGCAGATAGCCCGGCTGGAGGCAAGCGAAGGCGTTTCGCTCGAGACACCGATGCCGCTCGACCTCGGAGAGCTGCCCGCGGCTGCGACCGGCACTGTCAGGATAAAGTTCAGGATCCCCGAAGGCGTGCGGAAGTTCCACACCCGCGCCCACCTCATATGCGATAGTGATGGCGCACAGACTGTTTCCAGCGGCAGCATTGCGATCGAGCAGCCGCTGGCCTGGGCCAATGAGACCTGCCCGGTGGCACCGCCCGAAATGACCGGACGCCCGGTCCCTGCCGACACTTCCTACGGGCCGCGCCTGTTCACGGTCACGGTGAGGGACGCCGATGGCAACCCGGTCGCCGGCGGACACGTCAAATGGCATCTGTCGGATCCAATCGACTTCAGGATCATCGAGAGCGAAACGGTCACCGATGCTTCCGGGAGGGCGACGGCTCTGGTAACGCCACCGCAGTATTTCATCTGCATAGCCCCATATTTCGACAGGGGCCTGACAGCGGTTGCCGCCACCATGGACGACGGCCTGAGCGCTCAGGCCACCTTCATCTACAGCCGTTGCGCGCCGGCGGGCGCCACGCCGCCCTGGGCGACGGGCGCGGACGCGACGCCGCTGTAGGCGAACAGACTACTTCCTCGTAGACACCAGAAACGGCTGGCCCGCCAACTTCAGGGCCTCGGTTATCTCCAGCTTAGGACCCGTGAAGAACCGGAAGACGGTCGCGCCGACATCCGCGAACCCGCCCTGGTATGGCTCATCCCTGGGCTGGCGCCCGGCGCCTTCCCCACTCCCGGCAGGCGCCGTCTCAAACATCGATCCTCCCGGTGAGAAGACCTCGCTGCCCAAGCGTGCAAGCAAGGGTATGTATTCGCGCGTGTGATCCGTCCCGGGATTTACCGGATCGCAACCGTGATCGGCTGTAAGAATCAGCAGGTCGTCCTTGCCGCAGGCGATGAGGTCCGGGACGGCGGCGTCGACCTCCTCCAGGCCGGCGGCGAAGCCGACGGGATCGTTGCGATGGCCCCACAGCATGTCGAAATCCACCAGATTGGTGAAAACAAGCCCTTCGTCCAGCTCGCGCATGAGCTCGATCGATTTCGCCAGGCCTTCGGCGTTGGAGGCGGTCTTGTGCTCGAAGCCGACGCCGGAGCCGGCGAAGATCTGCGAGATCTTGCCCACGCCATGCACGGGCACGCCGATCTCGGAGAGGATGTTCAGGTAGGTCCGCGGCGGCAACAGCGAGAAATCCCGGCGGCCACCGGTGCGGTAAAAGGAGCCCGTCTCACCACGGAATGGCCGGGCGATCACGCGCACCACCTCGTGTTCTCCACGCAGCAACTCGCGAGCCAGACGGCAATATTCGTAAAGCTCTTCCGGAGAAACGATCTCCTCGTGCGCGGCGATCTGGAAAACGCTGTCGGCCGAAGTGTAGACGATCAACTTTCCAGTCCGCAGATGCTCTTCGCCCAGCCGGCTGATTATCTCCGTGCCCGACGCCGGTTCATTGCCGAGCGTCCCGCGGCCAGTCGCCGCTTCGAAAGCTTCGATGACCTCCGGCGGGAATCCCCGAGGATAGACAGGAAACGGCTTCGCGGTCACGACTCCCATGAGCTCCCAGTGGCCGACGGTGGTATCCTTGCCGCGCGAACGCTCGCTGAGACGCCCGAAAAGCGCCTGGGGCCTCGGGACCGGAGGCACGCCGGTGATGGGCAGGATGTTGCCGAGGCCGAGCGCGCCGAGATTGGGAAGTTTGAGGCCGCCGGCAGCTTCTGCAACGTGAGCGAGGGTGTTGACGCCGCTGTCGCCGAACTCGGCCGCGTCCGGCAAGGCACCGCAGCCGACGCCATCGAGGGTGATCAACAGGCAGCGCACGCGCCGGCGCAGGCGCTTGCGGCCCAGCAGCCAGAGCGGGTTAATCATTTACGGGATTGCTCCGCGCCCTCGGGTGGGTATCGAAATAGATGTCACGCAGACGCTGGCGGCTGACATGCGTGTAGACCTGCGTCGTAGAGACGTCGGCGTGCCCCAGCATCTCCTGGACGCTGCGCAGGTCAGCTCCTCCCGCCAGCAGGTGGGTGGCGAAGCTGTGCCTGAGCGTGTGCGGAGTCACGTTCTTGCTGATGCCGGCCTGGCGCGCATAACCGCAGAGCATGCGGTGCACGCTCTGGCGCGTGAGACCCCGGCCGAAACGGTTAAGGAACAGATGCCCGGACTTCGCGCCCTTGCCGAGAAACGGGCGGCCATTCTGCAGATAGCGCCTTACGGCGGCGAGCGCCGGCTCGCCCACAGGAATCATCCTCTCCTTCGAACCTTTTCCCAGACAGCGCACGAACCCGCCTTCGAGGTCGACGTCACCGGTCGCCAGGCCGGTCAGCTCGGAGACCCGCATGCCAGAGCCGTAAAGCAGCTCCAGCATGGCGGCGTCGCGCACCGAGCCAGGCGTAGTGCCATTGGGTTGCCCGAGCAGGCTCTTGATCTCAGCCAGATTCAGTACCGTGGGAAGCTTGTGCCCCTGCTTGGGAGCGCGGATCGAGGACACGGGATTGGCGTCGGCCAGTTTCTCGCGGCAGAGATACTTGTAGAAACTGCGCAGCACGCTGATCTTCCTGGCCATAGTGGCACTGGCCGGAACGCCGTCGGCGCCGCCGAGGCTCGCCAGGAAATCACGGATGATGCCGGTGGTCGCGTCCAGCGGCGCCAGGCCCTGGGCGTCCATGAACGCGTGGAACTGCGCCAGGTCGCGCCGGTATGAGGAAACGGAATTGTCGGCCAACCCCCTCTCGAACTGGAGATAGGCCAGAAACTCTTCAATTAACGGATTGAGGCTGCCGGACTGGGGAACGACTGCTTCACGAACATCGAGCTGCTCCATGGCCCTAGATTCGCTGTTAAGCATCATTGCTCCTTTTTTGTCAAAACAGCTTTCGTAAAAAAGTACCGCTCCTTACCCAAACGCGCCAAACGCGAATGCCCCCCTGTCAGGCTCAGGAAACCGGAAACTGATCAGATGCCGAAAGCCGGAAAGGGATGATGCTTGATAACGGGTAAAACTGCAGGCCTACAGAATCCGCGACTGCCTGGTTGGTGATCTTGCCTTCCATGACGTTGACCCCGTGCGCCAGGGCTTCGTTGTTGCGGGCGGCGCCAGTGACGCCGTCCGCCGCCAGCTGAAGGATGTACGGCAGCGTGGCGTTGGTCAGGGCGAAAGTCGAAGTGATCGGCACCGCGCCGGGTATGTTGCCTACGCAATAGTGGATGACATCGTGCATGATGTACGTCGGTTCGCTGTGCGTTGTCATGTGCGAAGTCTCCGAGACGCCGCCCTGGTCGATGGACACGTCGACAATCACCGAATGCGGGATCATCTCCTCGACCAGCGCCTCACTTATGAGCCGCGGCGCCGTCGCGCCCGGAATCAATACGGCGCAGATGACCAGGTCCGCGGTCGAGACGTGCTCCTCGATCGACAGCGCCGTCGACATGACGGTGGTCATGCGGCCGGATACGTTTGTATGCAGCTGGCGCAAGCGGTCCAGGTTCTTGTCCAGGACGACCACGTTGGCAAGCATGCCGGCGGCGATCTTGGCGGCGTTGGAGCCGACGATGCCGGCTCCCAGGATGACGACCTTGGCCGGCGGCACTCCCGCGACCCCGCCCAGCAGGATGCCGCGTCCACCGATCATCTTCTCCAGGAAATAGGCGCCGACCTGCGCCGACATGCGGCCGGCTATCTCGCTCATCGGGGCCAGCAGCGGCAACCTCCCGCGGATCTCCACCGTTTCATAGGCTATGCAGGTGGCGCCGGTCTGCATAAGCTGCTTCGCCAGCTCCGGCTGGGGCGCCAGGTGCAGGAAGGAGAAGATGGTGTGCTCGGGCTTGAGCAGCGCCACTTCCTTGGGCGACGGGTCCTTGACCTTGACGATGAGCTCTGCCTGGGCGAAGAGATCCTCGACTGTATCGACGATCACGGCGCCCTGGCTCTCGTACTGGGAATCCGGCAGCTTGCTCCCTTCGCCGGCGTCTTTCTGTATCAGCACCGTGTGGCCGCCGTCGACCAGCTCGCGCACGCCTGCGGGTGTGATCGCCACTCGATATTCGTCTACTTCCACTTCCGTGGGAACGCCTATGATCAAAAGATTCTCCCGTTCAGTCGCTGAATGTCCTCATAAAATACTGCGTCTTTCCCATATTTCCCCGGAAAAAAAATACCGAAACAGTTGCCGGCTTCATGACAGGCCGGCCGAAAGATAGCGATGAGCCAGCAGCACTCCGATTATCGACTTGCCGTCCTCGAACTCGGCCAGCAGATCGCCGAGCGGTTCCAGCGGCCGACGCACCGGCTCGATGAATTCCTCACGGTCCTGATCCTCGCCGGCGGGTCGCAGACCGCGGGCGAGGAAGACGTGCAGCCGCTCATCGCAGAATCCCGGCGATGAGAAAAAACTGGTCAGCTTTATTAGGTTCTCCGCGCCCAGGCCTAATTCCTCGCGCAGCTCGCGCTGAGCGCAATCCTCCGGGGCCTCTCCGGGGTCCAGTTTGCCGGCCGGGACCTCCAGCAACTGCATACCTATGGCGTCGCGGTACTGGCGCACCAGATGAACGTCGCCATTGTCGTCAACCGGCACGATGACGGCGGCCCCGGGATGTTCCATTACTTCCCTGATGGTCCGGTGACCGTCGGGCAGCTCTACCTGATCGACCCGCAGTTTGATTATCCGGCCTTCGTAAACGTACTCCGAGGAAAGCCGGCGGTTGTTCAAGACCCAGCCCCGCCGCCGGTGGCCGCGGAGCCGCTGGCGGCGCCGCCCTCGCCACGCGCCACTTCCACCAGCGCCAGGATGAAGTCACGCATCTGGTAGAGCGATTCCACCGAGATGAATTCTTCCGGCGTGTGCACCCGTTCCATTCCGGTCGCGAGATTGACGCAGGGCAGTCCCTTGAGATTGAAGACGTTGACGTCGCTGCCGCCGCCAGTCGAAGTGCGATTCACGGGCAGACCCATGCGGTCGAAGGCCGCCTCAGCCAGCTGGATGGGAGGGCCGCCGCTGGAGAAATCGAAACCGTGGAACTCGTCGGTGACGGTAAGCTCGACGTCCACTCCCTCCTCCGCCGCCGCCAGGTTCACGGCTTCGATCATGTGCGCCACCTGGCTTTCGAGTTTGGCCGCGTCGTGGCTGCGCGCCTCGCTCTGGATGACGCAGCGGTCCGGCACCACGTTCACGGCCTCACCGCCGCGGATGATGCCGACATTGGCTGTGGTCTCCTCGTCGAGGCGGCCGAGCTTCATGGCGGCCACTGCCCTGGCGGCCGCGGCGACGGCGCTGCGTCCCTCTTCGGGAACGACGCCCGCGTGAGCCGACTGGCCGATGAAGGTCGCGTTCACGGTCTTCTGCGAAGGCGAGCGCACGATGACCCCGCCCACGGAGCCGGTGCAGTCGAGGCAGAAACCGCTTTTGGCGACAATGTGGTCATAGGTGCCGGCCTTGGCGCCGAGCAATCCCCCCTCTTCACCGACAGTCAGGAACAGCTCGATGCCGGCCTGCGGCACGTTATTGTGGATGATGCCTTCCAGGGCGTAGACGATCGAAGCGAGCGCCGCCTTGTCGTCGGCTCCGAGCACCGCCCGGCTGCCGCTCCGGATGACGCCTTCGTCGAGCACGGGGTCGGGCAGGGCTTCTTCCTCGGATGGGACTGTATCGGTGTGGGCTGAGAGCAGGATGGGGATTCCGGTGACCGTTCCTTCGAGGCGGCAGTAGAGGTTGCCGGCGCTCGACTTGCTGTCGGGATAAAGCGGCTCGTCCTCTTCCACTTCAAGGCCCAGGCCCCGCAGGCGCGTGGTCAGGAAATCGACGACCGCCCGTTCATGCCCCGAAGGGCTGGGGATACGGGCCAGCTCCATGAAGAGAGTGACTAGCGGATCGGCTGATGACAGGCTATCTTGCCTCATCGACTAGATCCGTCGTTGAGGCTCCCGCGTCACTGCCGGCAGATTCCGGTGCGTCCGCGGTGGTGTCGTCAGGTGCTTCGCCGCGCGTCCCGGCTGTGGCCGAGCGCGTATCAGCTTCGCCGTGCGCCTCAGCTTCGCCGTTCGTCTCAGCAGCGGCCTCGCGCGTCTTCGCCAGCTCGATGGCGGCGCCCACGAAATCGCGGAACAGCGGGTGCGGCCGCGTCGGCCGTGACTTGAACTCGGGATGAAACTGGGTGGCGACGAACCAGGGATGATCGGTAAGCTCGATGATCTCCACCAGGCGCTTGTCCGGCGAGGTGCCGCTGATCTTCATGCCGGCCTCTTCCAGCTTGGGCCGCAGGGCGTTGTTGACTTCATAACGGTGCCGGTGCCGCTCGTGGATCGAGCGTTCGCCGTAGGCCTTGGCCGCACGGCCGGAACGCGCAAGCTTGCACGGATAGGATCCCAGGCGCATGGTGCCGCCCATCGCCTCGACGTCCTTCTGCTCCGGGAGCAGGTCGATCACCGGATAGGGCGTGCTCTGGTCGAATTCGGAACTGTTGGCGCCGGGCATGCCGGCCACGTTGCGGGCGTACTCGACTACCGCACACTGCATTCCCAGGCACACACCCAGGAAGGGGATATTGTTCTCACGGGCGTATGTCACGGCCTGGATCTTGCCCTCGATGCCGCGCACTCCGAAACCGCCGGGTATCAGCACCCCGTCGACGTCGCGCAGCTGCGACTCCACCAGCATCGGCGAGACGCCCTCGGAATCGACCCAGACCAGTTCCAGCTCGCGGTTATGGAAAACGGAGGCGTTCTTGAGGGCCTGAATGACACTCATGTAAGCATCCCAGAGCTGCACGTACTTACCCACCAGAGCGATACGCACCTTGCTCTTACAGGAGTTGATCCTGTCCACCAGGTCCTGCCAGTCGGTGAGGTCGGGTTCAGCCGCCTCCAGTCCCAGCTTGGATATCACCAGGTCGTCGAGGCCTTCTTCACGCAGCATCAACGGCACCATGTAGATGTCAGGGGCGTCCACGGCGGTGATGACCGCCTCGATATCGATATCGCAAAGCAGCGCTATCTTCTCGCGCAGGCTCTTGTTCATGTGGCGCGGGGAGCGGCAGACGATGATGTCGGGCTGGATGCCGATGCCGCGCAGTTCCTTGACCGAGTGCTGGGTGGGCTTGGTCTTCTGCTCGCCGGCCGCTTCGAGATACGGCACCAGCGACACATGGATGTAGAGCGCGTTTTCGCGCCCGACGTCGATGCGGAACTGGCGGATGGCCTCGAGGAACGGCAGCGACTCGATGTCGCCGACGGTGCCGCCGATCTCGGTGATGACCACGTCGACGCCGCCGCCCATGTCGGCGACCCTGTGTATGCGCTGCTTGATCTCATTGGTCACGTGCGGGATCAGCTGGACGGTCTTGCCCAGGTAATCGCCGCGGCGCTCCTTGTTGATAACGCTGAAGTAGACGGTACCGGAGGTTACATTGCAGTCGCTGGTCAGGTTCTCATCGACGTAGCGCTCGTAATGCCCGAGGTCGAGGTCGGTCTCGGCGCCGTCTTCGGTGACGAACACTTCTCCGTGCTCGAAGGGGCTCATGGTTCCCGGGTCGACGTTGATGTAAGGGTCGAGTTTCTGCATCTGCACCTTGAGGCCACGGCTTCTTAGCAGCCGCCCCAGCGATGCCGCGGTGATGCCCTTGCCCAGCGACGATACCACCCCACCGGTCACGAAGATGTGTTTAGCCATGCTTCAACCGCCTTTCCCTGAGATTTATTGACTCATGGAATGAAAAAACCGGAGGCGCGGCTCCGGCGGGAAGAAAAGCTTTTTGATTTTCGGACCTTGCGACCAATCGGCTGCCCTGTTGCCATAGTGGTGGTCATTTCCAATTGCAGAGTATATCACCTGCCGACCATTCGGCAAACCCCTATTTGCGGGGGGTAAAAACCCGGACGACTCCCCTACTCCTCCTCCTCGTAGGTGATGGCGTCCTCGGGGCAGTTCTCCATCGCCGCCTCGATGCATCCCTCGAGCCCGCGGAAGTCGTCGGTGATCACGTGCGACTTGTTGTCCTCATCCATTATCTGGAACACTTCCGGACAGATCGCCTCGCAATTTCCGCAGGCTTCACATTTCTCCGCATCGATCTTCGGGACTCTCATGGTTGCTCGCTTTTCGATGATTGGCTCTGCTTCCGCTGGAAATCTTATCACAGAAGCGTAGCGGCGGGTCATCGCCCTTGAGGCATCCACGCCACCGATGTAAGATGGACGCGCGTTAATTCCCGGAAAAATTGTGCATGTCCGGAGCTGGGGCTTATGAGAACATGCGGGGCACATGAGTTCCGCGGCAAATCGGCGCGGCGCGACGGCCGGAACGGTGGCCGTTACGGCCGGCTCCGCAGGCGTTTGACGCTTGCGGGATCCGTGCTGGGCGCGCTTTTATGCCTGTGCTCATTGGCGCCGGCCGCTCTCGCGGTGACGGCTGATGAGCCCCTGGCGGGAGTGTCGAACGTGACTCCCGCGCAGCTGGAGGCCGAGCTCGCCTCGGTCAATCCCAATCACATCGTCCCCAATATCTCTCAGCTCTATGTCGAATGGGGCTACCGCTTCGGCATCCGCGCCGACCTCGCTTTCGCCCAGATGCTCCTGGAAACCAACTACCTGCGCTACAGCGGCGACGTCTCCGTCTCCCAGAACAATTTCGCCGGCATCGGCGCCACCGGCGGCGGCGTTCGGGGAGTCGCCTACGCCAGCCCGGAACTTGGTGTGATCGGACATTACGCCCACCTGGCCTGGTATGTGTTTCCTGACGACCAGAACGACCTCTGCAACACGACCTACGATCCGCGGCATTTCGGCTCGACCCATCGAAATACCGGGCATACTCCGCGCGAGCTAGGCGGCCAGTGGGCCGTCCCCGGCACGACTTACGGGGATGACATCGCCCGCATAGCCAACCGCATCCTCAGCCGTCAGTTGGGTGGGCGCGTCCTGGGCAGTTTCAACGAGGTCACCGGCAGTCCCGCGGACGAGCTGGGCACCGATTACTATTTCACCTGGTATGACTCTAAACAGTCCGACGGCATGATGGGCAACTGGATCCTGGTGGGCAACCAGGGCGAAGGCGAAGCCCGCGTCGAGATCGCCATCGGCGGCGTCAGGATGGCCGATCCGTCGCACCCCGAAAACAATTTCTTCACCATCCCCGAAGGCGGCCGCGTTACGCCTTCTTTCCCCGATTTCATGAGCGGCCCGGTAAAGGTGACCTCCGTTACCGGACAGCCCCTTATAGTCAGCCAGCGGGTACTCTACCGCGATTCCTTCAACGAGGTGATGGGCACACCATCCGACGCCCTGTCCGACACCTACGAATTCACCTGGTATGACTCGCTGCCTCAGAACGGCATGGCCGGTAACTGGGTGCTGGTTTCCAACCAGGGCAGCCAGCCCGCCGACGTCGAGATCCTGGTGGGTGGCGTCAGGCGTGCCGAATATTCGGCCGCTAGGGGGAACCCCCTGCCCCCGGGCTCGATCGTGACGCCACAGTTCCCCGGTGTCATGGGCGGGCCGGTGGTGGTCAGGTCCACCAATCATCAGCCCCTTATCGCCAGCCAGAGGGTGCTTTACGGCGATAGCTTCAGCGAGGTGATGGGCTTTCCCGAAGCCTCGATGGGCAGCGAATACTACTTCACCTGGTATGACATGTATCGCGGCACGACCATGAACGGGGACTGGGTGCTCGTCGCCAACCACGGTTCACAACCGGCCGACGTCGACATCATCATCGGCGGCCAGCTCCGGGCCCGCTACAGCGCCGCTCAGGGCAACCCCATCCCCCCGGGTGCGATGGTGACCCCGACATTCGACCGAGTCATGGACGGGCCGGTGCGCGTGGTCTCGACCAACGGCCAACCGCTGATGGCCTCGCAGCGGGTGCTCTTCCGCAATAGTTTTGAAGAGGTCCAGGGGACGCTGCCGGAACGGCTCGCCACCGAGCAGTTCTTCACCTGGTACGATTCGAAGCTGGTCAACTACATGCGCGGCAACTGGATACTGGTCGGCAACATGGGCTCGGGGCCCGCCACAGTCGAGATCTATGTCGGCGTGTCGAAGATGCATGACGCCGAGCACCCGGAGAACGATTTCTTCACCGTCCCCGAAGGCGGCCGCATCACGCCGCAGTTCCGGAATCTGATGGATGGGCCGGTGCGCGTGGTGTGCACTTCAGGCCAGCAGATAATGGTGAGCCAGCGGGTGCTGTTCAAGGAAGGGCTTACAAGGTGACGGTGTTAGCGGCGCCTATTTAGCAGCACTTATGACGGCGGCCGCGCCACCAGATCGAGCCGTTGCTCGCGGTTGTCGTATTCCAGCAGATACCCCTTGCCGGCAGCGTACTCGGCGCTGACATCGGCTCCAATGACATAGACTTCGATGTCATCCCTCTTGTACATCCAGCGGATGACCGGTTCCAGGGTCAGCTTTTCGTACAGGTTGTAACCGGTCATCTTCGGGATCCCGTCGAAGAAAATAGTCGCGCCGGGAGCTGGATCCGGAATCAGTTCCACGGTCCGCGCGGGAATGTATCCGCTCACTCCGGCGGCCTCATGCCAGACCGCGTTGTTTGCCTGGAGGCCCCAGATATAGAAGATAGCCAACCCGGACAGCAGAATCGACGCGACCGGCCGCCAGCTCTCCCAACGCGGACCAAACTCGAAGAGGACTGCAACCAGCCAGGTGAGAAAGACAGCCGCCGGGATATAGAGATACCGGCTGTTGACCAGCTCCCGGTCGATTCCATGGATGAACACGAAAGTAAAAACCGGCATCAGCGACACGAAGAAGAAGAACAAAAGAAAGACCGCCCTCCGCCGGGCCTCGGCCTCAACTGAATTCCAGCGATAAGCCATCAAGCCAACGGCAGACAGGATCAGAATGGAAACCAGTACGAACATCATCACGAACGCCGCTGTCGATGAGCCAGCCGAGCTTAAGGGGGCGATGAGCGCTTCAATCGAAGACCACACGGCGCCCGGTTCGGGCGTTCCAGCCAGTGGGGCGGCGCCGCCTATCCCGTCCAGAACCCTCAGCCTGAAGAAGAAATACACCACAAAAATCACCCAAAAGGGGAGCGCTTCCAACCAGAGGGAGCCTTTCTGCGCTGCCCCCCAACCGGAGTTGCCGGCCGCCGCCTTTTCATCATTCGAGCGGAAGAGCATCCCTGTTGCCGGTATGAGCAGCATGACGATGGCCGCCGATTCTTTCGACAGCAAAGCCGCCAAAGCCGCCGCGAGGGATCCGGCGTAGGCCAGGCGGCCGTGCCCTTCCAGAAAAGAAACGTACAGGCCGCAGGACAGAAGGATAAAGAAAAGCGCCATCTCGTCGAACCTGCCCGAGCTCCAGGTCACAGCCTCAGTGCCCAGGGGAGACACGGCAAACAGCAGCGCGGCAAAGAATGCAGCCAGGCGATCGAGGCGCAGCTTCAGCAGAAACCAGTAGAGCAGGCAGGCGTTGGCGAGTTGGAAAAGCACATTTATCATGTGAGACGGCAGCGCTTCCATGCCGAAGGCCCGGAACTGCATCCACCAGGTCAGTATCGTCAGAGGCCTCATGAACGATCCCATCGCCTCGAAAATATGCCACAGCTGCAGGGCTCTCACCGGCCGGACCTGGCCGAGCAGGTAATAATCGTCCCTTATGAGCGGATCATGCAGTACCCGCCAGTAGACCAGGATGACGATTATCGCCAGAAACAAATAGACCGGCAATCTGTTTCGAATGCCAGTCACGTCGCGAATCCCGGGTATCCGGAATGTATCTCCCACATGGTTGGGTTCCTCTTCGCTCCTGCTTCTACGATTTCAATCCATCACCCTTTCGGCTTTATTCTAATCGAAACTGTAGTTAACGAATACCTCGTAGCAGCTGGCGCATATGCCGGCCTTGCTGATATTCAATTTGATCGAACTCGGCATTGTCGGCAAATCTATCCTCTCACCCTCTATGGTCAAGATGGTCAACTGATGGCCGGGAAAATTGAAGTTGAGCCAGGACATGAACGTGTGCGACCAGGGATATACGACCTGCCGGGGATGGGTGAATTCAGCCTCGTGCGAGAGTATGTGTTCCGGCATATTTTTGAAATTCAACACCGCGTCCCTGGGCAACTGCTGCACGTCTCTGCCCAATTCAGTCAAGAGCATATTTGTTATTTCGGCGTTGTCGCTCCATTCGCCCCTGTCATACTCGACAGGAGGGGCGATCATGAACATGAGCATTCCGAGAATAAAAATAAATACTGCGATCCTCGGTCTGAGGGCTTCCATTGATTTATTCGCCCTGCTAGTACGGATCTTTTTCGCCTTGCCGTTGATGACCTTGACTCCCTTAACCATCAGCAGCGACCACAAAAAAGCAGCCGGGAACAACGAAATATAAGTGTAATAGTGACAGAAAGACCTTGTCGCCAGGAAAATCGATAACGGCAGCAAGATCCAGATGGACAGGAAAATCATCATCTTTCCCTCGCCGGTAACAGCGCTCAGCTTTCGCGTGATCTGCTCCCGTGTTGTTATGTAAACGGCTATGGCACACAACAAGAAGATCGTGCCGTATAGAATGAGCAGCAAGTTCCTAACCTCGTAGAAATAGACGTAAAGTGGTTCAGCCTGGTCAACCTTCAGGATCGTTGCCAACAGCCGATGGGACGTTCCGGTATAGGTTTTCTCGACCAGTCCGTTATAGAAGGAAGCAAACAGAGGATAGCTTATTATCAGAAGAACGCTCGCGGCGGCGCCAAGCGCAAATAAGTCCGCAATGATTTGCCGGACTCTGCCGCGATTCGCGTAAGCGCTTCGACGCCAATCAAGCGCCACGACGACCATCAGACCGATAAACAGAACGCATGCCAAAGCGGAAACAAGTATCGCCAGCCTCCCCGGGAAGGGATCGATTATCGCCCCGGGAATACCAGCGGGCCTGAGCAGGTCCAGAAAGTAGTCCTTTATGACTTGACTGTACCATTTGATTTGACTGGGAATGCTTGCCTGCGAATCATGCGAATACCCACCTATGTCACCCAGAACCAGGGCGCGAATGAAAACGTAAACGACGGTCACGATGACATAGGGCAAGCTCGCCCTTACGGCGCGCCACAGTCTGTTTTTCCAGGATGGACTGGCCTTCGTTGAGAAAATATACGCGTACGCCAAAACTATGACGGGAAAGATAACAGCGATTTCTTTTGATCCGACGGCCAGGATATAAGCAAGGACCGAAAGAATCTTCCATGTAGCGGTGTGGCTGTTCTTCTCGAAGTATTTAATGAAGAACAGGAAGGCAAGCAGCACAAAAAGCGCGACCAATACATCGTGTCTTCGCGTTGATGACGGTATTGTCTCAATCAGGATCGGATGGATGCCAAACAACATCGATCCCAGGCTCGCAGCAACAAGATTTCGCTTGGTTAGAAGGTAGATTAGAAAAAAGACCGTAACTACTGCGCCCAGGTGAAGCAAAAGATCGGTCAGATGATATCCAAACGGATCGAAATCCCATAAAAAATAATCGAGACTATACGACAGATTGGAGACGGGGCGGTAAAACATTCCGATCCCGACGCTCTTGCCTTCATAACCGTTGAAGATCCTGCTGGTAAGGACTGTCGCCAGATCGTGACCGGACTGGATCCTGCTTGACTCAATCAGGGAATATTCATCCGAATCATCAAAAGGCAGTGCGAGGATTCCCTTGAAGGAAATGAGAGTAATCAGGATAATAACCGCCAATACGATCGTTATCGCCAGATTCCTCGAAATTTTTTCTTCCTTCAAACCGGGACCTTTGTAGACCAATTAAATGAAGTTTATTTAGATTAAGTGTCATTTTGATTATTGTCAACATAAATGATTGTTTTATCAAAGACTGCATTACATATATATGGTCATTTATTGATATGGTGTAGTGCCAATATTTGTCATCTACTTCGACGTTTTACGGCCCCGGCGGGCAATCTTGATTGCGGCGGCTGCGCCGAGCGCCGGCAGAGCAATGGCGCCAAGAAGATCCGTCCTTTTCCTTCCCTGTTTCTCGAGCTCTGCCCCGTCGGGAAGATATGCCTGCAGCAGTTGCCCCCAATTGGTTTCGGCCATCCGGTTCACGCGCGGCCAACCCACGTAGGGGTACCAGTAGTAATCGTGATATAGCTTCGAGGCGGCGTATGACCAGGGCACCATCGGACTTCTGAGGAGGATGCTCTCCAGAGGCTTCAGCGGGCCGTGATAGATGGCTTTCTGTCCGCGGCTGGCGAAGGTGTCCTTCTTGCCATGGAAATGGAAGTTCACCTTCGAGATATCTTCGCCAACGATCTCGATCTCGTCGATGAGTCCGCAACCCAACCCTCGTTCGTGCGCCAGGCGGATGTATTTGAGCTTCATCGGATCAAATCCCATCATGTGGGCAGCCACGGCATCGATGGCCACCTGATCGGCGCTGGCGAGGATGTAGTCCTTGATGAACGGCATCATTGCCCTCGGACCGGGCCCGTCACCGCATATGGTGCCGTCCATGACCGCGAAAACGCCGCTGTGAATCTCTTTCTGTATCGCAAGCAGATCGACAAGGGTTTCATGTATAACGCTATGGGTCCAATGGCGATGTTCCTGAAGCAGGCCGCCGAAAGCGTTCTTCATGGCCCCCGTCGTTCCAGTGAAGACATGGGTCTTTACCGTCGGCATCTGTATGATGTTGGTGTCGAAGAAGGTATCCGGCAGGTAGATGCCGCCCTTCTCGTACACTTTGTCGAGCACCAGCATCTCAGCCTTGGGTTCATATCGCACCCAGTTGACCGGCGGCTCATACAGGCGGGTGAATTCGAGGCCGTATCGCTCAGCGACAGTGGAATGGCCGTTGTTGATCTCCCCCACCCTGTCATCCACCACAACCGTCCGGTTCTGCGTCAGATAGAGCGAGTCCTTGGCGTAACCGTCGTCGAGGAGCGTTTTGATGGCGCCGTCAAGTTGCCAGGGCGCCGTCGAACAGGCGGGATACCATACATGCCAGGAAATGTTTATCTTCAAATGCGTCTTGTGGTCGCTGGGGAGGTATTTCTGATAATCCGCCATCCGCATGAGCTTGCCGTAGTCATCGACAACGGTTTCCGGATTCGTTTTTAGAACGGCGACCTTTGATCTCATAGATTCTGCTCTCCTTATTTCTCGATCCAGTGCAACACGGCCATGGCTGTCACTACCCAGAGCATCACGTTAATCAAGAGCGGTTTGTCCGTCAGGAAGACCTGTTCGGGCGAGCCTCCCTGCATTTGTTTGTGAACCAGGTAAAGATAGCGGAAGATGCCGTAAAGCACAAAGGGAATGGTCAGCATCATGCCGCGCGAGGTCTCGAAGGCTGTAAAGGTGTATAGCGCGTAAGATACCAGCGTCGCCGAGGCGATCACGCCCGTCATCTGGTCCAGCAGGTCGAGGCTATAGTCGTCCAGGTTTCGGCGATGGCGCACAGCTCCATCCTCGAGCAGAATAATCTCAGCTCGCCGCTTCGCCAAAGCCAGGAACATCGCCAGCAGCATGGTGCAGACCACCAGCCAGGCAGAGATCGGCACGTGGATAACGGCGGCGCCGGCGGCGGCTCGGATGACGAATCCCGCCGAAATGGACATCACGTCAAGAATCATCATGTGCTTAAACCAGAGCGAGTAACTGAGCTGCAGCACCACGTAGGCGACAAGATACAGGGTCAGCATCGGATCGATCAGGTAACCAGCCGCGGTTGCTGTGATTGCCATCACCAGCGCCACGACGGATGCAAACGTCACGCTTATGGCTCCACTGGCAATCGGACGGTCTTTCTTGGTCGGATGACTGCGGTCACACTCGCGATCGAGGATGTCGTTGAATATGTAGCCGGCGCTCACCACCGCGCAGAACGCGATGAAAGTAGCGATGACTTTGAGCTCCATCGTGCCGTTGGTTATATTGCGCGAGAAGATGATGCCGGCGAATACCACAAGGTTCTTGACCCACTGCTTGGGCCGCAGCGTGACCAGTAGAGGCTTCATCAGCGTACTTCCTGCCCGAGCAGGCTCGCGGCATGGGCGCGAGCGCTCGCGTCTTCCGGCCGGGAGCCCATCATGCGGCAGAGCTCATCGACCAGCTGCTCCTCCGGCAGCTGCTCCACGGTCGTCACCGTCTCGTCCGCCGCCGCTGTCTTTAGCACCCGGAAATGAGCGTCGGCGTGGCAGGCGATGCGCGGCAGGTGAGTTATGCAGATTATCTGGGAACCGCGCGCCAGGCCGGCGAGCTTGTCGCCGACAGCGGCCCCAGTCTCGCCGCCGATGCCGGCGTCGATCTCATCGAACACCAGCGTGGCAGTGTCCCGTGATGTCGATACCGCGCTCTTGATGGCAAGCATGATGCGCGAGAGCTCGCCGCCCGAGGCCGTCTTCGCCAAAGGAGCCGGCGGCATCCCGGGATTGAGCCGCACCAGGAACTCGGCGGCATCGGCCCCCGTATGCGTCAGCTCGCCCCGGCTGAGTCTCACCTCGAAGCCGCAGTCGTTGAAAGCGAGCTCGCGCAGGTGGCGGCCGGCTTCCTGCTGAAGGCTTTCGGCCGCTACAGCTCTCTGCTCGCTGATACTGCCAGCCAGGTCTTCGAGTTCGATTTCCACGGTTTCCAGTTCCGCTTCCAGGCGCGGCCGCTCCTCAGCGTCGCCGGTGAGCGTAGCCAGTTTCCCGGAGGCGGCGGCTGCGAATTCGTTCACGGCCTCGATGCCATCGCCATACTTGCGCTCGAGCTGGCGGATGAGTTCAAGGCGCTCCTCGACCTCGGCAAGCCGGGCGTCATCGCTCAGAACCGCCTCGGCGTAATCGCGCGCGGCGCGGCCCGTATCTTCGAGCTCGAAAAAGCTTTTTCGCAGCCGGTCAGTGAGTGCGTCCAGGTCAGCGTCAACGCCCGCAGTCGCCTCTAACCGCGTTAATACCTGTGAGAGAGGATCCATGAGACCCTCACCGCCATCACCTCCGGTCAGAAGAGTTGCAAGGGCAGCCGTCGCCTCCCTGAGCTCCTGCGCGTGCAGCAGCCGCCGGCGTTCGGCGTCGAGTTCCTCGTCCTCACCCGTTACGAGCGCCGCCGCTTCTATCTCCGCCACCTGGAAACTGAGCAGCTCGGCCTCGCGCTCGCGTGATTCCGAATCCTGGTTCAGGGAGTCAAGCCGGCCACGCATTTCCTGGCGGCGGTCGAAGAGAAGGGCGTATTCCGTAAAAAGGTCATCAAGCACGCCGCCGGCATAATCGTCGAGGATCTCCAGCTGGCGTGACGCCATCATCAGCCGCCGCTGCTCGTGCTGGGCTGAGAAGGCGAGCAGCCGTCCTGTGAGCTCAGAGAGCACTGACAGGGTCGCGGTGCGGCCGCCCACGTAGGCGCGGCTGCGTCCGTCGCGGGAGATCCGCCTTCGAACCGCCAGCGGTTCACCGTCCGGAAGATCGATCTCATCAGCCAGTTGGTCGAAACAGCCGTCCGGCACGGTGAAAACAGCTTCCACGGAAGCCTCGGCCGCCCCGGGCCGGATGAGGCTGCTGTCGGCCCGCGCTCCCAGCAGTAGCATTATCGCGTGGGCCAGGATGGTCTTGCCAGCGCCAGTCTCGCCGGATATGACGTTCAGCCCCTCATGGAAGACCATATCGGCGGCGCCGATCACCGCCAGGTTCTCGATGTGGAGTTCGCTGAGCAAGACGCCGACGGCCTTAACCAGTCGGCTGTATGAAGCGGTCGCGCAGGGTCCGGTAGAAATCAGCTTCGGGAGGCTGCACCAGGTGAGCTTTGAGTCCCGACATCCTGAGGTTGATGGAATCACCCGGCGCCAGGCTGCCGGTTGCGCGGCCGTCGACGTAGATGGCGGCGGCGCTGCCGATGGTCTCGTTCCTGATGAAGACCCCTTCCTCGCGCCCCAGCACCAGCGCCCGGAACCCCAGCGTGTGGGGTGCGATGGCAGTAAGCACCAGCGCCTCCAGGGCCAGAGAGACCAGGGGTCCGCCGTTGGAAAGGTTGTAGGCTGTGGATCCGGCCGGCGTCGCCAGCACCAGGCCGTCGCAGCTAAGCGAACCGAATTCGACTTCGCCGGTGCCGTAAGCCAGCCGCACGACCGAGCCGCCATCGGGTTTGTGGATGACGATGTCGTTGAGGGCCAGGGAACTCGCGCCCTCATGATCCATCTCGATCATGCTGAGGTCGATGACATCATAACCGCCCTCGAGTATGGAGCGCAGACGGGTGTTTATCTCATCGGGACGGATCGCGGAGAGGAAACCGACGCGGCCGAAGTTGATTCCGAGGACCGGCGTCTGTAACCCGGGGAAGCGGTTGAAGGCCCTAAGGATGGTGCCATCCCCTCCCAGGGCGACGCAGAAGTCCACATCTTCGCCCGAGAGCTCCGGCGTTACCACGGCCAGTTCCGCTGCCTGCCCAAGGGCATGCTTCTCCGCCTCGCGTTCGGGTATCACAGCTGTTACCGACAACTCACGGCAGAGTTCCAGGACCTGCACTAACGCGCCGCGGGTGGCTTCTGACTGGCGATGGCTGATGACTGCGATTTTTTTTACCAGTGCTGCCCCAGTCCTTGCTTGTTCGCTTGACTCCGCGACCTTGTCCTGTTCGGAGCCTGATGCATTTTATCACAGCGGCCAGACGCTGCGGAGAGCCTAACCGCGCCCGGCGAAATATAGCAGATACTCGACGTTGCCCTTGGGCCCGCGAACGGGCGATTCCGTGACCCCGAGCACCCGCCAGCCGGAAGACTCGATGAAGGCGCTGATGTCTTCTACCACCTGGAGGCGAACCTCGGGGTCGCGCACCACGCCGCCCTTGCCCAACTGCCCCCGGCCGGCCTCGAACTGCGGCTTAACGAGCGCGACCGCCTCGAAGTCCGGCCTCAGGCAGGCGATGACCGCCGCCAGAACTTTCCTGAGCGAGATGAAGGAGAGGTCGAAGGTGGCGAAACCGGGAGCTTCGGATAGCATGGACGGCTCCAGGCCGCGGATGTTGGTGCGTTCATGCAGCTCGACACGCGGGTCCTGCCTCAGTTTCCAGTCGAACTGGCCGTAGCCGACGTCGACGGCGATGACCTTGCGGGCTCCGTGCTGCAGCAGGCAATCGGTGAATCCGCCGGTGGAAGCGCCGGCGTCGAGCGCGACCTTGCCCTGTACATTGATGGAGAATTCCTGGAAGGCGTGTTCGAGCTTGAGGCCGCCGCGGGAGACGAAACGGGGAGATTCCTTGAGTTCGATCTCGACATCGGGTGCGAGCAGCGCGCCCGCCTTGGTCACTTTCTGCCCGCCGGCGGTTACTTCGCCGGCCATCACCGCCGCGGCCGCCTGCGACCGGGAATTAAAAAATCCCCGTTTCACGAGGATGGTGTCCAGCCGCTCTCTTATTCCTCTCCCGATACCTTGCGGCGCTCCGCCGGCACGAGCTTCTTGCCCAGCACCTTGCCGCTCACGTATTCCGATACCGCCTCGGGGGTGAGGCCGATGTCGCGCAGCAGACGGTTGCGGTTGCCATGCGGCACGAATTCGTCGGGGATAGCGAAGCTTTTCACCGGGACGGACGCCTCTTCAGCTAACAGCTCCCTGACAGCGGCGCCGAACCCGCCGCGGGCGGTCCCTTCCTCGACGGTCACGACCAGTTCGTGCTCCGCGGCCAGCTCACGGATGAGCGATTCGTCCAGCGGCTTCATGAAACGCGCGTTCACCACGCTGGGCCGCAGGCCGTGCTGTTCGGCCAGCAAGCGAGCCGCCCTCAGGCAGATGCCCACTCCGGTGCCCAGCCCCAGTAGCAGCGCTCCCTCGCCGCGGTCGAGAACTTCGGCCATGCCCATGGGGATGGCCTCGAAGGCTTCCGGCATGGGGACGCCCCGGCCTGCCAGGCGGGGATAGCGGATAGCCACCGGCGAGCCCATCTGCGTAGCCGTGTATACCATGTTCTGCAACTCGGCCTCGTCCTTGGGAGCCATGACGGTCATCCCGGGAATGAGGCTCAGGTAACCCAGGTCGAAAACGCCGTGATGTGTGGGTCCGTCGTCGCCGACCAGGCCGGCGCGGTCGAGCGCGAACACGACCGGCAGCTCCTGCAGGGCCACGTCCTGGACCAGCATGTCGAACGCCCGCTGCATGAAAGTCGAATATATGGCCACAACAGGCTTGTAGCCGCCGATTGCCAGACCGGCGGCAAACGCCACCGCATGCTCCTCGGCGATCCCGACATCGAAGAACCGCTCCGGGAACTTCTTCTCGAAATGATATAGGCCGGTGCCGCTGGACATGGCGGCGGTCACGGCGACGATCTTCTCGTCTTCCTCGGCGATCCGCGTCAGTCCCTGGCCGAAAGCTTCTGTATAGGTGATGGGGCCGGGTTGCTTGATGGCTTCGCCGGTGCTGATCTGGAAGGGGGCGATGCCGTGGAAGGTGTCCGGCCGCGCCTCGGCGGGTTCATAGCCCTTGCCCTTGGTAGTCTTTATGTGGATGAGCACCGGGCGCTCGATCTCGATGGCGGAGCGGATGCTGCGTCTGAGCGCCTTGATGTCGTGCCCGTCGACGATGCCGATGTAGGCGAAGCCCAGCTCCTCGAAGAGCATCCCCGGGACCAGGAACGCCTTCATGCTCTCTTTGAGCTGGCGCGAGGCGCCACGGATGCCCGGGATTCGATCGAGTCCGGCCTCGAGCTCCTCGCGCAGCTTGTAGAGCGTGGGATCGAGGCGCAGCTTGTGCAGATATTGCGATATGGCGCCCACATTGGAGCGGATCGACATCTCGTTGTCATTGAGCACGACGATTAGCGGCGTCTTCAGATGTCCGGCCTGGTTGAGCGCCTCGTAGGCTATGCCGCCTGTGAGCGCGCCGTCGCCGATGACACAGGCGACATGATGCGGGACCGGCTGCTCCCCGTCGTCCGACCCCTGGGCAGCCGCCAGCTTGACCGCCTCGCGGATGCCGACACCGTAGCTGATCGAGGTCGAGCTGTGACCGGTGCCGACGATATCGTGCTCGGACTCGCACTTGTTGGGGAACCCAGACAGGCCCCCGTACTGGCGGATTGTATGAAACTCCTCGGCGCGGCCGGTGATGATCTTGTGAGCGTAGCACTGATGGCCGACGTCCCAGATTATCTTGTCGCCGGGGCTGTCGAGCACGCTGTGGAGCGCCAGGGTCAGCTCCACCACGCCCAGGCTCGGAGCCAGGTGCCCTCCCACCTTGGAGACAGCGCCGATCATGAACTCACGTATCTCTTCGGCGAGAACCTGCAGTTCGCGGTCATTGAACCGCCTGAGGTCCGCCGGCGAATGGATTTGATCGAGGAGGGTCACTGATTATCTCTGGCGCTCGTAGATGTAATTGGTGATTCCGGCAAGGGCTCCGGTGCTCCCTTCCACGAGGTCGAGGGCTTTCATGGCTTTGTCCCGCGACTGCCGGGCCAGGCTTTTCGCCTCGTCCAGTCCGTAAAAGCTGACATACGTATCCCGATCCAGACGGGCATCGGTCCCGGCCTGTTTGCCGAGCACCGCTGTTTCGCCCACGACATCCAAAATATCGTCTTTTATCTGGAATAGCAATCCGAGCTCGGCGGCGAAATCGCGAAGTTTTGTTAACTCGGCGGCCGGGGCCCCGGCCAGCAGCCCGCCGCAGTGCACACAGGCCATGATCAGCCTGCCGGTCTTGAGGCCGTGCATCAGCCGCAGGGTCTCGGGATCCCGCGAATCTCCCTGGATATCAATGAGTTGGCCGCCGACGACTCCCTTGACGCCCGTTGCCACCGAAATCTCCTCGATGACCGCCAGCCTGGTCTCGGGTGTCGCCTCCTGCCTTTCGCAGATGAGCCGGTAGGCCTCGGCGAAGAGCGCGTCGCCGGCGAGGATGGCCACGCTCTCGCCGAACTTCACGTGACAGGTCGGCTGTCCCCGGCGCAGGTCGTCGTCATCGAAAGCAGGCAGGTCGTCATGGATCAGGGAATAGGTGTGGATCATCTCCAGTGCGGCCGCGGTGGCCAGGCACTGTGCGGGATCGCGGCCGAAGGCCTCGGCGGTGGCCAGCAGCAGCACCGGACGGATGCGCTTGCCGCCCGCCAGCAGGGAATACTTCATAGCTTCGCTCAGGGGAGCGACTGCCGGCGCCTCGCCGAAATCGAGCCCGGCCAGGTATTCCTCCAGCAGGGACGTGAGCCCCTCGGGATAACTCAGGTTTTCAGGCGCCCCGGACCCCATGCCAGCTCAAAGCCCCGGGATATGATCCTGCTCCGGCGCCTCTTCCTCCCCCGCTCCGTAGACGACGTTCTGCACCACCCGATCGAGTTTCTGGCTGCTCTCCATGGCCAGTTCGTTGGCTTCGGAGAGCAGGCGCACCGATTCCTCCCAGTCGGAATCGCCAGCCTCCAGCCGCCGCACTATGTCTTCCATGCGCTGGATCGACTCGTTGAGGCTCGACAGGGTCGAAGCCAGGGCGCCGGCGAGTTCGCTCGTATCGTTCAATGGAATCTGCCCCTTTTCATTTGCCCGTTTCGTCAACCTGGCCGGCGGCGTCGCCCGGCTCGGCGATCTTTCCCAGGATCCCGTTGACCAGGGAACCGGCTTCCGGCGAACAGAACCGCTTGGCCAGCTCGACCGCCTCGTCGATGCTGACCTCGGCCGGGATATCATCACGCTGCCGTATCTCGTAGATCGCCAGCCTGAGGATGCTGCGCTCCAGCGCCGCCAGGCGGTGCGCCGGCCAGCCCACGGCCACCGCGTCGATGGCCGCGTCGATCTCCAGCCGCGCCGCCAGCACACCTTCTACTTCCCCACGCGTGAAGGGATCTATGCCACGTCCTTCCTCGCGCTCCAGATTATCATAAAGGACATCGATGTCGCCGCCGGTCAGGTCGTACTGATAGAGGATGACCATGGCGTCGCGGCGGGCCTGGCGTCTTGATATGGCGGGAGTCTCCATGACGGCGGCCTCAGACGATTTCCAGCAGTTCCTGGTTCTCCTCGATGAAGGCCGTGGTGTAATTGCCCTCGCGGAAGGCAGGCGTCTCCAGCACGCGGGCGCAGAAATCCTTGTTGGTGACCACGCCCTCGATCACGTATTCGTCGAGCGCGCGCAGCGCCCGGCGTATGGCCGAGGGACGGTCCTTGTCCCAGACGATAAGCTTGGCCAACAGCGAGTCGTAGAAGACCGGGATGGTATAGCCCTCGTAAAGATGCGAGTCCACCCGCACGCCCGGCCCGCCTGGTGGAACGTAGCGGCTGATGGTGCCGGTGTTGGGACGGAAGCCCTCGCTGGGATCCTCGGCATTGATGCGCAGCTCGATGGCGTGGCCGCGCGGCTGCACGGCGCCGATCATCGGCAACAGCTCGCCACGGGCGATGCGTATCTGCTCGCGCACGATGTCGATGCCGGTGACTGCCTCGGACACCGGATGCTCGACCTGCACGCGCGTGTTCATCTCCATGAAGTAGAAGTTGCGGTCCTGGTCGACCAGGAATTCGAGGGTGCCGGCATTGACATAGCCGCAGGCCCGGCAGGCCGCGATGGCGGCCTCGGACATCTGCTGGCGCGTCTGCGCGTCCAGGAGCGGCGAGGGAGACTCCTCGATCAGCTTCTGGTGGCGCCGCTGCACCGAGCAGTCGCGCTCGCCCAGCGTGAGCACCGAACCGGCGCGGTCGACCAGCACCTGCACCTCGACGTGCCTCGGCCCGACGATCGCCTTCTCAAGGTAGATGGTGCCGTCGCCAAACGCCGTCTCGGCCTCGGCTTTCGCCATGTCGAAAAGGCTTTCCATCTCCTCGGGGGAATTGACCAGCCGCATGCCCCGGCCGCCGCCGCCGGCGGAAGCCTTGATCATCACCGGGTAGCCGAACTCGTCTGCCAGCCGGGCCGCTTCGGCGGCGTCCGCAACCGCGCCCTCGGAGCCAGGGACGACGGGGATGCGCGCCCGCTTCATCGTCTGCTTGGCGAGCGCCTTGTCGCCCATGCGGCGCATGATTTCGGCGCCAGGCCCGATGAAGACCATGTCGTTGTCTTCGCAGGCGAGCACGAATTCAGGGTTCTCGGCCAGGAAGCCGTAGCCGGGATGGATAGCGTCGCAGCCGGTGATCTCGGCGGCGCCGATGATGTTGGGGATCTTCAGGTAGCTCTCGACGACGGGGCCAGGGCCGATGCAGACCTTCTCGTCGGCCTCCTTCACGTGCAGCGAATCCACGTCAGCCTCGGAGTAGACGGCCACGCAAGGGATTTCGAGTTCGCGGCAAGCGCGGATTATCCTGAGCGCTACCTCGCCGCGGTTGGCTATGAGTATTTTAGAGAGCATATTATTTCCGTAACCTGTAAGCGGATGAGATGATTCCGCTGGGACGGGATTTTCCCGTCGTAGCGTTTGCCGAGGGCGAAATCGTTATCGCAAATTTCTCCAGGTTCGTGCCCGAGGCGCAGTCAGTGGAGACGGGAAAATCCCGTCCCAGCGCCCAATATCATTCAGCCGCGATTTCAGCCGGCTCGATATAAAGCAGCGACTGGCCGTACTCGACGGGCTTGGCATTCTCGACCAGGATGCGCCGGACGGTGCCGCCAACCTCGCAGGTCACCTCGTTCATGAGCTTCATCGCCTCGAGGATGCACAGCGTCTGCCCGGCGGTGACTTCGTCACCCTCCTCGACGAAGGGATCGCTGGTCGGCGACGCCGCCCGGTAGAAAGTGCCCACCATAGGCGATTTGACCACGTGATAGTTGTTAGCCTCTTCCTCGGCTGCGGCGGCCTGAGCCTCGGTGGCCGGAGCCGCCGCCGGAGCGCCGCCTTCCGCGGCCGGTTCGCCGCTCTTGCGCACGGTGATCCTGGTATCGCCTTCCTCGATGGTGATCTCGGCTATCGACGATTCCTCTACCGTGGCGATCAGTTCCTTGATCTTGTCTAAATCCATTTCCGCTCCACTCGTCTCCTCCGTTTCCTGCATAAGGAATACATCTTCCTCGACCCGGTGCTGCCGCTTCTCCAGGAAGCTGCGCCCGGTAGCCGGGAACAGGGCATATGTCAGTACATCTTCTTCGTTGTGCGCCAGGTCGCCGATCTCCTCGGCGTACTTCTCCAGCGTCTCGTCCAGCAGGTCCGCAGGTCGCACCGTCAGCGGCTCCTCGTCGCCCAGGACTTTTTGCATCACGTCCGGACTGATCGGTCCCGGTGCCTTGCCGTACCTGCCGCGCAGATAGGACTTCATCTCGTCGGGAACTATCTGCCAGCGCTTTCCAGACAGTATGTTAAGCACCGCCTGCGTGCCGACTATCTGGCTCATCGGCGTGACCAGCGGCGGAAAACCGACCTCGGCTCGCACCACCGGGATCTCCTCGAGCACCTCTGGCAGCCGGTCCAGCGCGTTCTGCTCGGCCAACTGGCTCTCCAGGTTGGAGATCATGCCGCCCGGCACCTGATGCGAGTACACCTGCATATGCGTGAGCGAAGTCACACCGCGCTTGTGGCCATCGCGTATCCGCACTTCTTCCCAATATTTGGCGATTTCGAACAGGCGGTCAAGATCCAGTTCAGTATCGTAAGGCGTACCGGTGAGGGCGCTCACCACCATCTCGGTGGCGGGATTCGAGGCGCCGAAGGCCAGCGGCACGGTAGCGGTGTCGATCACGTCCACCCCGGCCTCGATAGACTTCAGATAGGTCATGGGGGCCAGGCCGCCGATGTAGTGGCAGTGCAGCTCCAGCGGCAGGTCGAGCTCCTGCTTTATGCGCTCCACCAGCTGCTGCCCGTGGTAGGGGGAGAGCAGCGCCGCCATGTCCTTGATGCAAAGCGAGTCGGCGCCCATGTCCGCGAAGATGTGCGCCACTTCCATGTAATGTTCGATCGTGTGGACGGGGCTGATCGTATAGGAGATAGCCCCCTGGAAATGTTTGCCCGCCTCCTTGATGGCCTCGGCGGCCACTTCGACGTTGCGGGTGTCGTTCAGGGCATCGAAGACCCTGAAGATGTCGACGCCGCTATCAGCCGCACGCGCCACGAAGTGGCGAACGATATCGTCGCCGTAGTTCCTGTAACCGACCAGGTTCTGTCCGCGCAGCAGCATCTGCAGCGGCGTGTTGGGGCAATGATGCTTGATCGTCCGCAGGCGCTCCCAGGGGTCCTCATCGAGAAAGCGGATGCAGCTGTCGAAAGTAGCGCCGCCCCATACTTCCAGGGAATAATAGCCGACCTCGTCCATCGCGGAGAGTATTGGCAGCATCTCGCTGGTGCGCATGCGCGTGGCCCATAACGACTGATGACCGTCCCTCAGGGTGGTGTCAGTGATGAGTATGCGCCGCGCCCTGGTCATGACATTAAGGCCTTATGCCCTTTCCACGTAGCTGCCGGTGCGTGTGTCGATCTTGAGCTTGTCGCCGTTCTTGATGAACAGTGGCACGTTCACGACCGTGCCGGTCTCCAGCGTCGCCGGCTTGGAACCGCCGCTCACGGTGTCGCCCTTGACTCCCGGCTGGGTATCGGTGACTTCGAGCTCCACGAACATGGGCGGCAGCACTTCGGCCGGCTTGCCGTCGACCATCAGCACCTCCGCCTCCATGTTGTCCTGGAAATACTGCAGGCGGTCTCCCGCCAGCGCCGGCGGCAACGATAACTGTTCATAGGTCTCGTTATCCATCAGCACGACCTCGTCAGGCGTGGAGTACAGAAACTGCATCTTCTTGCTTTCTACCCGCACCCGGCGGAATTTCTCGCCGGCGCGAAAAGTCCTGTCGAGCACGGCGCCGGTTTCGATGTTTTTCAGCTTGGTGCGTACGAAAGCGCCGCCCTTGCCGGGCTTCACATGCTGGAATTCCACTATCGTGAAAATCTGGCCTTCTACTTCGATGGCCATACCGTTCTTAAAGTCGTTTGTTGAAATCAAGGATCCTCCGAAGGGTCAAACAGGCGATACATACAGGGCAAATGAGGATTCTACACTAAAACCGGGGGTCGGAAAAGCTCAGCGCAGAATGTGCAGTTCCCTGGGGAAGGTGGTGAGCGGCGTTGATTTTCCCCTTCTGACCAGCACTGTATCCTCAATGCGGACGCCGCCTACACGCTCTACATAGATGCCCGGCTCGACCGTGACCGTCATGCCCGATATGAGCACTTCGCGGGATCGGCTCGACAATACCGGCGCCTCGTGGGCCTCCAGCCCGACGCCATGCCCCAGGGCATGGCCGAAGTGCTCGCCGTAGCCGGCCGCGTTTATGTGCTCGCGAGCCAGCGCGTCGACCGCGGCGCAGCCGGCGCCGTCAGCCACGCCGTCCATTGCCAGTTGCTGCGCCTCGAACACCGTTTTATAGATCTCCTTCAGCCGGGGACGCAGCGGCCCGGTGGCAAAGGTGCGAGTGGCGTCGGCGCAGTAGCCACCGACGCTCGCGCCCATGTCGATCATCAGCAGTTCACCTTCCCTGATGACCCGGTCGCTGGCCACCCCGTGAGGATGCGCCGAGCGCGGCCCCGAAGCGACGATGATCTCGAACGGCATCTGCCCCGATCCTGACTGGCGCATGAAACACTCGAGAGTCCATCCGATTTCCTTCTCGGTCCGGCCAATCACTTTCGAACGGCTCAGCTTGCGGTAGGCGGCGTCCGTGATCGCGGCGGCCTGTCGCAGATGGGTGATCTCCCTGCCTTTCTTGACCGCGCGCAGCTTCTCGACCGCGCCAGAGGCGTCGTGAAAGCGGAATCCCTTGAGCAGCCTGCGCATGAGCTTGTAAGCGGCGAGGCTCATGCGGGCGCCTTCATAACCGATGACTCCAGTCTTCAGATTTCTGGCAGTGATGTGACGGCAGCAGCCCTCGATGGCGGAGCCCGGCACAATACGCACGTCGAAACCCTTGACCTCGCGGGCAGCCTGGGCGCGGTAGCGGAAATCGGTGAAGAACAGCCGCCGGGTCGGCGTGGTCAGCACACAGCCCGACGAGCCGGTGAACCCGGTCAGATAACGGACGTTGGGAAGGTGGGTGACGAGCAGGGAATCGTGCTTGCCGGCGGCTCTGGTCAATCTAACCGGCCGGATTCAGCCGCTGCGCCAGCATCTGCAGCGCCTCCATGTAGCCGTCAGGGCCCTTGCCCGAAATGGTCGCATCACAGACATCCCTGATGACGGAGTGATGGCGCCACTCCTCGGGCCGATTTTGGATGTCGGATAGATGCACTTCGATCACGACGCCCTCGACGAGCTCCAGCGCGTCCCTGATTGCGTAGCTGTAATGGGTCCAGGCACCGGGGTTGATGATCATCCCCGCCGCGCGCAGGCGCAGTTCCTGTATCTTTTCGACCAGGTTACCCTCGTGGTTGGTCTGGTAGGTGACGCAGACCAGTCCCAGCCGCCTGGCTTCACGGACCACCTGCGCTTCCAGCTCGTCGAGCGTCAGCGTGCCGTAATGCTCGGGGTCGCGCTTGCCCAGCATGTTGAGGTTCACTCCGTGGAGCAAGACGATATTCAGTATCTTCGACTCGTGGTACATGCGCTTAGCCTCCAGCCACCAGGCGCTCGACCTCGCGCCTGAGCAGCGCCTGATCGACGTTGCAGTTGGTCACCGGTTCGCCGATCTTTTCCAGCAGCACCATGTTGGCGGACAGATCGTCGGCCTTCTTGTCGCTCGACATGGTGGCGACGACCTCAGCGGGATCGATGCCCTCCAGCCTCACCGGCAGGCCCAGCAGCCCCAGCAGCGACTCCAGCCTGGCAGCGTAATCCCCCTCAAGGGAATAAATCTCCTCGGAAAGACGCACCGCGGCCAGCAGCCCCAGCGCCACCGCCTGTCCGTGGGAATAAGCCGTGTAGTTGCCGGCGGTCTCGATTCCATGGCCGACGCTGTGCCCCAGGTTGAGGACGGCTCGCCGGCCGTAGTCACGCTCGTCCTCGCAGACGGTCATCAGCTTGTATTCGATGCAGCGTCTGATCATGGGCTCTACGAAGGCCATGTTCAGCATGAGGAATTCCTCGTAGCTGGACTCCAGAGCGTAGAAGAAGTCGTCGCCCGCGAGCAGCGCGTACTTGACCACCTCAGCCAGGCCCTCGACCAGCTGACCGCGAGGCAGTGTCTTCAGGACCGCCGGATCGGTTATGACCATGTCAGGCTGATAGAAAGAGCCGACAAAATTCTTGGCTTCCCGGATATTCACGCCTACCTTGCCGCCGATGCTGGAATCCACCTGCGAGAGCAGGGTCGTCGGCACCTGGATAAGCCCGATGCCGCGCATGTAGGTGCTGGCGATAAAGCCGGCCAGATCGCCGACCACGCCGCCTCCCAGGGCGCAGACTGCGTCGCGCCGGCGCGTCTGCAGGCGGAAGAGCTCTGAATAGAGCTGCGTCGCCTCCTCCAGGCTCTTGGCTTCCTCGCCTGCCTCGACGACGATGGCTTTCACCTGAAAACCAGCGGACTTGAAAGACGTCTCCGCATCGTCGAGAAGCAGATTGGCGACGTTGCTGTCGGTGATGATGACCACCTTGCCGGTGCGGCCATGAGAGCCCCAGAGCTCACCGGCCTGCTGCACGGCGCCGGTGCTGAGGAAGACGGGGTATTCCTTGCTGCGGGTGCTGGCAAGCAGCTGGATCAATCGCTGTCCTTTCCTGACCACATGAATTCGATGATTTTCCCGGCGACCTGGTCCACGCCGAGGCCGCGCGTATCGATTATACCCTTGGCGACGCCGCGGTACAGAGTCTCCCGCTCACGGTAGAGCTGCTCGAATTCGTCCCGGTCCGCCGCTAGCGGCCGCCTGCCGTCCCGCGCCCTCCCGAAGGCGGCCTCCACATCGACGTCAAGCAGGATCACCAGGGCCTCGGTCAGAAGGCGTTCGTAAATGATGGGAATGGTCACGGCGCCGCCGCCGAGCGAGATCACGCTGCCCCGGGATGACTCCTGCCCACGGTCGAGCAGCCCGAGCACGACTTCCTCCTCGATCCGACGGAACCCGGCTTCGCCCTGAGCCTCGAAGATCTCCACGATCGGCATGCCCGCCCGCTCTTCAATCAGTTGATCCGCATCGAAGAAGTCCCAACCGAGCTCGCCCGCCAGGCGACGGCCGACAGCTGTCTTGCCGCTGCCCATGAAACCGGTCAGGATCAGGTAGTCGGCCAACTTCCCCTCAGCCTCCGCAGGTAGGCCAGGTAGGCTTCGCGCATATCGGTTAACGCGTCTCCGCCGAATTTCTCCATGAACGCCTCCGCCAGCACGATGGCCACCATCGCTTCGCCCACGACCGCGGCCGCCGGGACCGCGCAGACATCGCTGCGCTCCTTGAGCGCCGGCACTTCCTCGCCCGAGACAACATCAACTGAAGCCAGGGGTTTGGTGAGGGTGGGTATCGGTTTCATGCAGGCCCGCGCCACGACCGGCTCGCCGTTGGTCATGCCGCCCTCGAGCCCGCCGGCGTTGTTGCTGCGCCGATGGTAGCCGGTTTTAGCGTCGAAGAATATCTCGTCATGGACGGCTGAACCGGGAAGTCCGGCCACAGTGAAGCCCGCGCCGATCTCAGCGCCCTTGATGGCGGGTATGCTCATCAAGGCGCCTCCGATGCGCCCGCCCAGCCTCTCCGGCCCGGAGGCATACGAGCCCAGACCGGGAACCAGCCCGAAGGCCACAACCTCGAAGATGCCGCCCAGAGATTCACCAGCCTTTCGAGCCTTGTCGATCTCCGCCACCATCGCCTTCGCCGCTGCTTCATCCAGACAGCGCACAGGTGACGCATCGATTCCATCGAAGTCCGCGGGCTGAAGCGATTCGGTGCGCGCGACTGCCTCGGCGCCGCCGATGCGCGTCACGTGGCTAAAAACGAAAATCTCAAACTGGGATAGAAGTGCCCGCGCAGCGGCGCCTACAGCCACCCTGGCCGCGGTCTCGCGGGCGCTGGCGCGCTCGAGCACGCTGCGCACATCGTCGAGGCCGAACTTCTGCATCCCGGTCAGGTCGGCGTGCCCGGGCCTCGGCACCGTGAGCGCCTCGCCCCAGCCTGGCCCCACCTCCCCGGAAGCCATCACCTGCTCCCAATTGCGCCAATCCTTGTTAACGATCCTGAGCGCCACCGGTGTTCCCAGTGTCTTGCCGTGCCGGATGCCGCTGGCGATCACAGCTGCGTCGCTTTCGATCTTCATGCGCCCGCCGCGTCCATGTCCCAGCTGGCGCCGGGCCAGATCCTGGTCGATGTCAGCTGTTGATAAGCGCAGACCTGCGGGAAGACCCTCGATTACTGCAATTAGCTCGGGTCCGTGGGATTCGCCTGCTGTCGTATAACGAAGGGTCACTTGCCCGCCGGCGGCGTATAGGTGCTGGTACCGCTGGTGCCGGACGTGCCTGTAGTTCCGGATGTAGTTCCGGAGGTCGTGCCTGAAGTCGTTCCCGAAGTCGTGCCGCTGGTCGAGCCCGAATAGGTGGTGCCGCCAGTCGTACCGGAAGTGCCGCCGGTGGTCGAAGGCGTGCTCGATGTGCCCGAGGTCGTTCCCGTCCCGGTTCCAGCCCCTCCGGCTGTTGAGACCTGCTGCACGAAGGGATTCTTGCGGGTGCGGAACACGTCGCTCCAGACGGTGCTGCCGCTTTGCAGCGAGGCAGAGCTTGATGTGCTCGAGCCGTTCGAGGGCGAAGGCGATTGTGTAGTCGAGGTCCTGGTCGTGCCCGTGGTGCTCGGCTTTGTCTCAGCCTTGGTTGCCTGCGTGGACGGCGGCGGTGTCTCCTCGCCGCAGGATACCGCCAGCCCGACTGCCAGCACCACCAGAAGCAGAGCCGCTGTCGCCGCCAAAACCGGCGAGCCTTTGAAATTCTCGATTTTCCTCATCATTGCGTCCATATCTTCTTTCCCCGGCTATCAGCCGCCACCGCCCGTTCCACCACCGCCGGTGTCGCTGCCTGTATCGGTGCTCTTGGGCGCGGAGGCCTTCGCGGGCGCCGGACTGGTCATGTAGGCGTTCGCGCCCATTTTGACCAGCACATCCGGGAAGTCGCCCAACTGCGGCTGTCCCAGATCTAGCGTTACCACGTTTATCAGCCTGCCGCTGACGCTGATGTCGTTGCCTTCCATTCTGGCATAGTTCTCTACCCGGTACAGAAAATCATTAACATCGTAATACTGACCCTGGAATTCCAGGGTGATAGGAACCACCGTCGCGCCCTGCTTTCCAGCTATGGGTGTTTCGGGCACGATCTTCATAAACTTTATTCCGGCGTCGTTGGCGCTGGCCTGCAATTCGACGATCAGGCTGGGCACCTGGCTGTCCACCGGTATCAGCTTGTTGAGCTTGAGCAGGTCGCCGGCCGCCTGTTTGGCAGCCGTGCGCTCGTCGTCGATCTTCTGCACTCTGGCGTAATTCGTATCATATTTTTGCTTCTCGGTCTGGTACTGGCTGTCCAGGGAAGCTGCCTCATCGCGTTTGGGGCTGATCACCAGGAACCACCAGGCGACAATCAGCACTACAACACCCAGGCCTGCGAGTATGGCAATGTCGCGTTTCTTCACTTTACTCTCCCCTGCTTACCTGGTGGTTCCGGTTGTCGGCGCCGTAGCGCCAGTCGGCGTGGTCGAGGTACCCGTAGGCGTCGTCGAGGTGCCGGTCGGTGTCATCGGCGAGGAGCCGGACCCGGCAGACGGCGCCACCGAAGGCTGCTGATTCTCGGCAGTCTGTTTGATGCTGGCGGTAATCCTGAATTTGGTAACCAGTCTGTTCGACAGCTCCACTTTCTCGGCGCTTTCCAGGGTGACGTCGGTGAGCGAAGGTATCAACCCCAGCCTGATGATGAATATGGCGACCGTGGGCATCTCGTACGTGTAACCATCGATCGCGACGTCGCGCAGGTTCGCCCCGCCGCTTGCCGACGCGCCGGCGGCCGCCTCGGCGCCGGGCGCCTTGGCATTGATGGAAGTGAGCCAGACGTCTTCGGGAATGACAAATGCCAGATCGTCGAGCATCCTTGACCAGCGTTGCCGCTGCCCGTATACGGATGTGACTACGTTGAGCTGGGCCTGTTTCTTGTTCTTTACATCCTGGTAGCGGTCGAGCTCAGCCACCTGCTTCTGCAGGCCGTCGTTCTTGGCCTGCATCTCCCTAAGCTGCTGCTCGGCGTTGTCCACCTGGTTGTTGTAATAATAAAAACTGATCGCCATCAGGCCGGCGAGGGCGATCGCTCCCCCTACGGGCACGATATAAAGCTGGCGGCGCGCTTCGCGTGTGCGCTCTTCCTTTGGCACCAGGTTGACTCTTGGCATGCTCTACCCCTCGTCCTCGAGCGCCAGTCCGATGGCTATGGTAAGCCTCGGCGCCAGCGCCTGTAATTCTTCGTCCGTCAAATCGGACTTGTTCTGTGAGACCAGGCTGATCGGATTGCCGGTCTCCACGTTGAATGGGAACAGCTGCGACAGATACGCCTCCAGATTGATAAGCATGGCGCCGCCGCCGCTGATGATCAGCCTGCCTACCGGGACCGACTGCTCCTGCGACATGTAGTAGTCGAGTGAACGCCGTATCTCGTCGGCCAGCGCATCGGCAGTGACCTCAAGGGCTTTCTGGATGTTCGCTGTCTGTTCGAGTTCGGTCTCGGCTTCCCCGTATGACGAGATCGGCCGCGGCAGGAAATCCGGTACCCGCCCGGGCTCGGCTTCGGTACTGAAAATCGGCGGCATTCCTCCCGGTCCGCTTTCACCCGGGGCCGGGCCCTGTTCTGCCGGCGGGATGAAATCGGGTGCATGTTCGCTGGAGGTGGGGCGGATTATGCCGGTCTCCGCCTCAGCGGCTTCCGGCGGTTGCTCGGCCGCAGGCTCCTCGGCGCCGCGCGCCACCGGCGCGCCAAGGCCGACTCGAACCTTGATCTCGTCAGCTTCGGCAAAGGTGACGCCCTGCATGTCCTGGACGGCCCTGGTAAAATTGTCGCCGCCGAAGGAGATCACGCGGGTGAACTGGGGCTCGCCACCGACATCGACCACCAGATTGGTGACATCTGCCGAGACGTTGACGATCGCTGTCGCCAGGCTCGCGGGCTCCTGCTCGATAAAGCTTTTCGGCGCCAGCGCCCTGAGCAGCGCGAATGCTTGCAGGTCGACGCCGGTGACGCCTAGCCTGGCCCCCTTCACGGCATTGATGAAGTCCATTACCATGTCCTTCTGGGCCGCCACCACCAGCACCTTCTGTTTCTCGACACCATCGCTGTCGGTGAAGGTTCCCAGTACATGGAAGTCGAAGACCGCCTGCTCCACGGGAATGGGTATGTATTCCTGAGCCTGGAACTCGATCGCCGATCTCAATTCCTTCTCGTCCAGCCGGGGGAACTCCAGGGTCCTGACCACGACCTTCTGGTTGGCGAGCCCGAGGGCGACCTTCCTGCCCTTGATCTTGTGCGCCTTCCAGAATTCCTTGAGGGCCAGGGACAGACCCTCGACATCCCGGACCTCGCCTTCCTGGATGAGGCCTTCGGGAAGAACGTCGATTCCGGCCTGCAGCAGCACAGAACCCCCTGTCTGGTAGCGAAGTCTTGCAGCGGTGATCGAGTTGCGGCCCAGGTCCAGTCCGACCGGGCTCATCTTCGAGCCGCCGAAACCACCTTTGGCCTTCGCCGCTTTCGGCTTCTTCTCGCGGGGTTCCCTTACTCGCTTTTCCCTCTTCCCGCGGGGCTCCCTGACTTTTTTCTCCCTCTTCGCACGTGGAGCCCTGGGTTTCTTTTCTTTTTTCTCCCGGGGCTGCCTGGGTTTCTTTTCCTTCTTTTCGCGCGGAACTTTCGGCTTCTTCTCTTTCCCGGCGCGAGGCTCGCGGCCGGCTTTGCCGCCAAACAATCCCTTCTTCTTCGGTTTGGCTTCCCCGGATTCAGCCTGGCCGGTCGTCACGGTCGGGCTTACCGGCACCGAAGGCGCAGCTGGTGTTTGAGGTCCGGCAGGCGTTTCAGGCGCAGCTGTGGCAGTAACACCTTCCGCGGGCGTCTCGACGGTGGCTTTCTTTTTCCCGAATGAGAATAGTGGCTTCCTGGGGCCTTTCACAGGCCTGGGTTTCTTCGGTTTCTTTTCCCGGGGAGCCTTTGCCTTCTTCTCGCGGCGCCGTTTGGATTCTTTCGCCGGCATGGCCGGCTGGGAGGCTTCAGGGGTGACGGGCGGCGAAGGCGCAGCTGTCCCCGCGCCCTCCTCAGGCCGCGCGGACTCGTCGGCAGATCCCGCTTTATCCTTCTCGGACTTCTTTTTGAAGAAGTTAGACATATGTTGATTCAGGCATTAATGGGACAGGCATAGCCTTGCCCCGATGGGCTGAGGATAAGTTTCGACAGTTGCGACATCTTTCCTTTAATGGGGATAGCAGCGGTTTTCTTCCCGGGTGGGCAGCTGCGCAAACCTGCGCGGCCCTTGCAGCAGGCTATCGTTCGTAGTCCAGAAGTTGTCTCAACGCGTTGCCGGGGTCCTCGCTTCGCATGAGCGTTTCGCCGACGAGAACAGCATTAACCCCTGCGTTGGCGAGCATCGAAACATCCGCTGCGCCCCTGATGCCACTCTCGCTTACTATAGGCACTCCTTCGGGTGCGTGATTCATCATATCAGTCGTCGTCCGCAGTGAGACCTCGAAAGTCCTGAGATCCCGGTTGTTGATCCCGATGAGCCGGGCTCCTGCGGCAGCCGCCCTTTCCATCTCCTCGAGGCTGTGGACCTCGACCAGGCATTCCAGCCCGGCGGCCTCCGCCTCCTGCCGCAGCGACACAAGCTCTTCGGCGCTAAGGGCGGCGACGATGAGTAGCACCGCGTCGGCGCCTGCCTCGGCAGCCTCCCAGACCTGGTAGCTGTCGATGATGAAATCCTTGCGCAGTAGCGGCAGACCGCAGGCCGCCCTGGCCGCGCGCAGATCGTCGAGACTGCCCTTGAAATAGCGCTCTTCGGTCAGGACCGAGACAGCCGCGGCTCCCGCGCTCTCATAGGCGGACGCTATCCCAGCCACGTCGAGCTCGGGGCGGATAGGGCCTTTCGAAGGCGAAGCGCGCTTGATCTCGGCGATGACGGAGATTCCGGGGCTGGATACGGCGCGGGTCAGCAACCGGCGCGGGCGGTCCCCGCTAACGCGTTCCTTGAGCTGCGCAAGAGATAAGGCAAGCTTGCGCGCTTCGAGATCCTCACGGGTCGAAGCCAGTATCTTCTGCAGGAATTCCGGCAACGCGCAACTACCGCGGCCCTGCCGCGGTGGCCTCGATGAAACTTTCGAGTTTTTGTCTGGCGGCGCCGCTGTCGATGCTCCCGGCGGCCATCTCGACTCCTTTGGCGATGCTGCCGGCGACACCGACAACGTAGAGCGCGGCGCCGGCGTTCATCAGTACGATCTCCCGTCGGACGCCGGTCTCACCGTCGAGTATGCTCCTCAGGATCTCAGCATTTTTCTTAGCGGTACCACCCTTGAGCATGCCAGTCCCCTCGACGCGCTCGAAGCCGAAATCCTCCGGCGAGATCGAGTAAAGGTCGATCTCATCGGCGCCCTGCCTGATCTCGGCGACATCGGTGTGTCCTGTGATGGTTATCTCGTCCAGGCCGTCGGAGCCGTGCACGACCAGACCGCGCTTGCAACCGAGCTCCTTGAGCGCCCAGGCGATCACCTCGATATAGGTGGGGTCGGAGACGCCGATCAGCTGGTACTCGGCGCCCGCCGGGTTGGTCAGCGGCCCCAAAAAGTTGAAGATGGTGCGGATGCCCAGCTCGCGCCGCACCGGCACCACATGCTTCATGGCCTCGTGATGCAACGGCGCGAACATGAAACCGATGCCCACCTCGGCGATGCACCTGGCCACCTCATCGGCGGGCAGGCTCAGATCGGCGCCCAGCGCCTCGAGGACGTCGGCGCTGCCGCACTGGCTGGTGGCGCTGCGGTTTCCGTGCTTGGCGACGCTGGCCTCTGCCCCGGCGACCACGAAGGCGGATGTAGTCGAGATGTTGAAGCTGCCGGACTTGTCTCCGCCTGTGCCGCAGGTATCTACCAGGTTGATGCCCTGCGATTCGACCCTCACTGAAAAACGGCGCATGGTCTTCGCCAGCCCAACGATCTCCTCGACCGTCTCCCCTTTGGCGCGCAGTGCCGTGAGAAAACCCGCAGTCTGCACTTCGCTGGCGCTGCCGGACATGATCTGCTCCAGCACCGAGGCAGCTTCGGCCTCGCTCAGGTCGATGCCGTCAGCCAGCCGGTCGATCGCGTATGTGAGGATGTCGTTGGGCATTTTCGCTCTCCTAGATCGTCAACTTGAGGAAGTTCGCCAGTATCTGCTTGCCGGGCGCGGTCAGAATGCTCTCGGGATGGAACTGCACCCCTTCCAGCGCCGGCAGCGTGCGATGGCGCACCGCCATGACCACTTCGTCTTCAGTCCAGGCCGAGAGCTCCAGCTCTGCCGGCAGCGGTTGCGAGACTATCAGGGAATGATACCGCGTGGCGGTAAAGGGGCTCTCCACCCCTGCGAAGATGGTCTTGCCGTCGTGAAACACCGAAGAGGTCTTGCCGTGGACCGGCGCCTCTCCCCTGGTGATGACGCCACCGAAGACCTGACCGATGGACTGATGCCCCAGGCAGACGCCCAGCAGCGGCACCTTGCCGCCCAGCTCGCGCACGACTTCCATGGAGATGCCGGCTTCGTTGGGCGTGCAAGGGCCCGGTGAGATGACCACGTGGCTGGGGCCGCGCCCGGCTATCTCCGTGACGCTGATGCGGTCATTGCGGAAGACCTCGACCTCCGCCCCCAGCTCGCCCAGAAACTGCACCAGATTGAAGGTGAAAGAATCGTAGTTGTCGACGATGATGACCTGCTGCGGCATCAGCGCTGCCTCTTTCTTCTGTGTTCCCGACCGGCCATCAGTCCCATTCCTCCTGGCCCTGGGCCAGCTCGATGGCGGCAAACAGCGCCCTGGCCTTGTTGCGGGTCTCGTCGTACTCGCGTGCCGGCACCGAATCGGCCACGACGCCGCCGCCAGCCTGCACGTAAGCCGTCCCTTCCTTGACCACGATGGTGCGGATGCAGATGCAGGTGTCGAGCTCACCGTTGAAACTCAGGTAGCCGATGGCGCCCGCATAAGGCCCGCGCTTGGTCGGCTCCAGCTCGTTGATGATCTCCATGGAGCGGATCTTTGGCGCGCCCGACACGGTTCCCGCCGGGAACGCGGCCTTGAGCGCGTCGGTCGCCTTGAGGCCCGGCTGCAGCTTCCCGACCACGACCGAGACGATATGCATGACATGAGAATAATACTCGATGCGCATCAGGTCGACGACCTCGACCGTGCCCGGCACGCAGACCCTGCCCAGGTCGTTGCGCCCCAGGTCCACCAGCATGATGTGCTCGGCCCGCTCCTTCTCGTCGGCGAGCAGGTCCTCAGCCAGCCGCTTGTCCTCATCCGGTGTCTCACCACGCGGACGGGTGCCGGCGATGGGCCGTGTCTCCACCCAGCCGCGGTTCACCTTGATCAGCGGTTCCGGCGATGAGCCCACCAGCGCGAAATCCTCAAAAGCGATGTAGTACATATAGGGCGATGGGTTAACCGTGCGCAGGCCACGGTAGATGCTGAACGCCGATACGTCGACTCCTACCGAGAAACGCTGGGAGGGGACCGTCTGGAAGCTGTCGCCGGCGACGATGTACTCCTTCACCCGCTCGACCGCGGCCTCAAAATCCTGCTTGCGGAAATTGGAGACCGGCTCGGCAAGCGCCGGGCGCCCGGCGGCCTCCGGCTGGGGCAGTGGCACCGAGAGCAGCTCCTTGAGCAGCCGCACCCGGTCGCAGGCGGCCTCGTAGGCGGACTCGATGTCAGTGTCTTCCTCGACCAGGACGTTGGCCAGCAGCAGGATCGTATGCTTGAGATGGTCGAAGATGACGATCGAGTCAGTCACCAGGAAGGCCATGTCGGGCACGTCGAGCGTATCCTCTTTCACCGGCGGCAACTCTTCCACCCAGCGCACCAGGTCGTAGCCGAACAAGCCGACGGCGCCACCGACGAACGGCGGCAGATCCTCGAGCTCCGGCGCCCGGTAGCGCGACATGTAATCCTCGATGAAGCCGAAGGGATCGTCACAGGCAGTCTCATCGGTGGAGTCCTGGCGCTGGATCGTCACCAGGTCGTCGCGGAAGGTGATCAAGGCGCGCGGGTCAAATCCCATGAAAGAATAGCGGCCGATGCGCTCGCCCTGCTCGGCGCTCTCCAGCAGGAAAGAGTTCTGGCGCGAACCAAGCTTCAGGAACGCCGAGACCGGCGTCTCCAGGTCGGAGATGAAGCTGTGATAAACCGGTATATGGTTGTACTGCTTGCCGAGCTCGCGGACCTCTTCGAGGGAAGGGCTTATCTCGAGGCGGGCGGGCCCGGACTTCGCCCCGGTCATTTCCATCGCTTGCGCAGCTCCTCGAGGACTTCTTCGAACGGCACTTCCGTCCTGGCCAACAGCACGCCCAGATGATAGAAGAGGTCGGCCGCCTCGTAGATGATCTCCTCACGGTCGCCGCCCTTGGCGGCTACGATCAGCTCCGCCGACTCCTCGCCCACCTTCTTGAGGATGGTGTCAGTGCCCTTTTCGAACAAACTTGTTGTATAGGAGCCGGGCGGCATCAGCCGCTTGCGCTCGCCTATGAGCGCGTACAGGCGGCTAAGCGTCTCGTAGAGGGCCGGCTCCAGCGGGGCGCCGTCGATGGACCGGTGGAAGCAGGTGTGTTCGCCGGTATGGCAGGCAACCCCGTGCTGCTCGGCCAACACCAGCAGGCAGTCGAGGTCGCAGTCGTAACGCAGTGATTTGACGAACTGGAAGTGGCCGCTGGTCGCTCCCTTGTTCCAGAGCTCCTGCCGCGAGCGGCTCCAGAACCACGTGCGCCCGCTCTCGAGCGTACGCCCGAGCGATTCCTCGTTCATATAGGCCATCATCAGGACCTCTCCAGTCTGCCAGTCCTGGACGATGGCCGGAATGAGGCCGTTGGCGTCAAACGTCAGTTGGGGTATGGTCGTCTCT
>Ga0172371_10000320_pt1 | contig 72247 bp, 70 predicted proteins | sample Lak12m_FD_114543 | JGI IMG/M metagenome (GOLD analysis project Ga0172371, IMG submission 114543) | Freshwater microbial communities from Kabuno Bay, South-Kivu, Congo - kab_022012_12m | ecosystem: Environmental > Aquatic > Freshwater > Lake | place: Democratic Republic of the Congo: South-Kivu... | reverse complement strand
CGTGGGGCGGCCGCACACGAAAATTGTCCCCTTTCCGGGCGAATGGGAAAAATATTAGTGTTTGTGCGGGGTGTTGCGGAAACTGGCTTTTGGCAAAAAAGGCGGGTCCCCGAAATTCTCCCTCTTCCATCGAGCCCCGAACTCACCTGCGGGGCAAAAGAAGGGAAAAATTCTTTGTCCTCGGTTTGAAGCTGAGGATTCAATTTTTGATAAGGAGAAGAATATGAGTCACGTTGATCGTAACTCCGGAATTTTGAATGAGGAAGAGAAGTTTTCCCTCGACGAGCGCCAAAATTATCAGGAGAAGTTTCTTCGCGAAATTGTTGGAACGGCCTATGCCGCCGGGACCCCGCTTAAAGCCGCGCTTGATAAATCCGGGGCCAAACCTGATGACATCCGTACTGTCGCTGACCTCGCCAAACTCCCTATAACCAAGAAAAAGGACCTGTCCGAGGCGCAAGCAGCGAACCCTCCGTTCGGCGGCTTTCTAACTATCCCCATGAGCGATCTGCTGCGTGTCCACATATCTCCCGGCCCGATTTACGATCCCGTCGGAAAAGTTCGCGATTACTGGCGGTGGAAGACCGCTCTGCATGCGGTCGGTTTCCGGCCGGGCGACCTGGTTGTGAACACCTTCGCCTACCATATGACTCCGGCCGGCCATATGTTCGAGGAAGGCGCGGCCGAGCTTGGCGCCACCATTATTCCCACCGGTGTCGGCAATACCGAGTCCCAGGTGGAAATAATGCGAAGCTTGCCCGTGACCGGTTTTATTGGCACTCCGAGCTATCTCATGGCCATTTTCAAGAAGGCCGAAGATATGGGGCTTCAGCCTGCGAAGGATTTCAAGCTGGAAATCGGCCTGATATTGGCCGAAATGGTGCCCGAATCCATGCGCAAAAGGTTCAAGGACGAATACGGCGTCATCGGCAGACAGGCTTACGGGACCGCGGATATAGGATGCGCCTCGTACGAGTGCCCGGCTGTCAATGGGATGCACGTCCATTATGACGTCATCGTGGAAATAGTGGATCCTCAGACGGGCGAGGTCTTGCCCGAGGATTCTCCCGGTGAGGTGGTTGTAACCTGCAACAACAAGATCTACCCGCTGATCAGGTTCGGAACCGGAGACATTTCCAGCATCGTCAGCGATACATGTTCATGCGGCCGCACCACGCCGCGGCTGACTCGCATCATGGGTCGAGCGGACCAGGTGACCAAAGTCAAAGGCATGTTCGTGCATCCGTCCCAGGTGCAGAAGGTCATGGAAGTTCATCCTGAAATCGCCAAGGCCCGCTTGCTGGTCGAACGACCGCAGGACAAGGATGTAATGACCCTCGAAGTGGAGCTGAAGGGCTCGGTGCCCGAAGAATTCATTCCCGCTGTCGAGCAAACCGTCAAAGAAGTGATGAAGCTGCGAGGCTCTGTACGGATTCTGGATCCTGGAACCCTCCCACCGGATCACAAGACCATAGAAGATGTAAGGAAGTGGGATTAGGCCGGAGTTCTGCAGCCTTATTCGATCAAGTCCAGGCGAGTCGAAATGCCCTTGGGCTTACTCTATAGCTATGAATGATGGAGGAGACGTGGCATGTCCGATGTCCTTACGGCTCTGACACAGCTCGCAGTCTCAGTGTACCGGGAGCGAGCACAACCAAAACACGTGGCGCCGGAGATCTTTGGTGGTTTCTACGGTTCAGAGGATCCAGTGCTTCAAATGGGCATGCATCATCCATCTATGTTCCTCATACAGAATCCTGCAATAAGGGATTTGGCAGAAATCGTTTTCTCAGAACCAGACCTCGCGCATCTTGCAGCGCGCGAAGGCGATCTTGATCCAATGCTCCTCGGGCCGCGCGGGGGAGGAAGAATGTCTCCTGCTGCTTTTATTACTGGCCTTCTCTCCGCCGCCCTTTTACAGATGTACTACCTTCAACTGCCTGAAGACGAAGGAACGTTTGTCCGGGTCGTTCTCGATGGATTCGAAGAACTGCGACGCGCTGCAAGGGGCGAACTGATTCGTGCACAAGCCATCACTGGAATCGCCCGCGCTACGTTGCCGAAGGGCACACAGATCTCAACTCCTTGGGGTGTTATCCGACCGGCGCCACCTGTCTCCACTGAACAGATTCATGATCCGATCCTCCACCCGCGGACGACCTGCATCCTTGCTGAGTCCCGGCTAGTTCGCGTTAGGTTTGACCGAGATCCGTCGCCACAAGATTCATTTGGTGAGTTAGACGCAGAGCCGTACTTGTACACTATTCTTTTCCCTCTTGCCTGCGCCCTAGCTTCCAAGGAAACTGCCAAACCAGTAGTGCCTCTCCTGACCTGGTCCACTCTTATCTTGCCATTCCAGATCGGATTCGGCTACGGTATGCGCCTCTCACCACTGACATCCCCTGCGGCGGTGAACCTCGGGGGTATGATTGAAGATTTAGAGGAATGGGCTCGCATCGTCGATCGTTCCCATACGCCGTCTGTGGATATAGCCGCCCGGAGACTTGTGTCTGCCAGCTCAAACTTCATGGATCGCGGCAATGCACTTATTGATGCGGTCATGGTCTGGGAGAATCTCGTTGGCACATCAAGCGAAGTTACGTTTCGCGTGACGGCTGCGCTGGCAAAGATGCTTGAATCAGATGCCACGAAGAGGCGGGCGCTTCGCAAACATCTCGCGAAAATATACGGGATACGAAGCCGAATAGTCCATGCTGTGGCAGTTGACACGTCGGCCGTCGATGATGCCTGTTCTGATGCAATTGACGTCGCGGTCCGGGCGCTGCGTGTTGCCTACGGTAAGGGTCGAGAGTGGCTTGAACTAACCAGTGAGGAAAGAGCCGACAACATTTTGCTGGAGTGGCCGTGATCCACGCATCCAGTTAATGGCTCCGCTGGCACTGCACTCAATTCTTGACGCGGGAGACAGCCACGAGTCCGGTGCAGCGAAGGGCACAACTTTCTGTGGTTCAATCGGGCTTCCAAACATCACATCACTCAGTGAGGCCAAACGGCCGCAGCAGACCTTGTTCTGCTTGACACTGGAAAGCTCATCAGCCACTCTAAAGACAGAGTCGTGGTGCCGATGCTCGAGAAAGGAAAAGCTATGGAAAGAGTGGATCTACCTCTATCGGAGCTCACGCATGCGCAAAAGCTTGAGCTTATGGAAGCCATTTGGGAAGACTTGGCCAAGCATGAAGAGACTCTTGAATCACCCTCTTGGCATGAAGAAGTCCTAAAAGACCGAGAGGAAGCTCTAGCCACCGGAAAGGCGACTGTATCCGATTGGGAGAAAGCTAAGCCCAGAATTAGAGAGAACGTGTCGCGCAAGTGACGATTCGGCATAAGCGCCACCTTTTAGTATTTGAATGCGAATGTCATCGAAGTTGCCTCAACATCCCCGTGATGCTACACTTCTCATAGCTGTGACTCGTTTATTATTATTGGCTTTTGCTTTTCTCAAGGAGTCCACCATGTCGTCGAAAGCGATTGCAACAGTGGTAAAGATGTTGGAAAGCGTTCCCGAGGATACCCAACAGCAGATCGTTGAACACTTGCGTGAATATATTGAGGACCTGCGAGATGAGATTCGTTGGGATGAGACTTTCGGGAAGACTCAGGCGCAGCTCGTTGCAGCGGCCCGCCGCGCAAAGGAAGAGATCGCAGAGGGGAAAGCGCTTCCATTGGATCTTAACCAGCTATGAAGTCCAGTACCTTACCCTCCTTTTGGGCTCGCTATCGTGAATTGGACAAAACTGTCCGGCGCCGCATCAAGAAAGCCTATCAACTCTGGGCGGATAATCCCTACCATCCATCTTTGCGGTTCAAATGTATCAATGACGAGGAAAATATCTGGTCGGTTCGCATTACGCGTGGTTATCGCGCCGTTGCCGTGTGGGAGGGTGATACAGTGACATGGTTTTGGATAGGTAGCCATAAAGAGTACGAGCGATTCTTCTCGTCTTGACCCATATTCAACTTTATTCACCTCCAATTTGGAATCAGACGAGTAAGAAAAATGAGAAAAGAACTCTTCGATGAATTGGTCGAAAGCGTCAAGGAAGGAATGGCGATACTTCGCGGTGAAAACGAGCCTTCACGGGTATTTGTGGTGGAGAAGAAGCAAGATGTCAAATCCATCAGGTCCAAGTTTGGGATTTCTCAGAGAGAATTTGCTTCTTTGCTTGGCATCAGCGTGCGGACTCTTGAGAACTGGGAACAAGGGCACCGAGTACCGAAAGGACCTGCCAGGGTCCTCTTGAAGGTAGCAGAAGCGCATCCTGAAGTGGTGTGGGAAGTCGTGAAACCAAAACGAGCAATTGGGATAGCCAATCGTAGTGAAGGGCACTAATCAAAGTCCGGGACAGTTGCCTATCGGTCCAGGCCCGAAGAATGGGAAAAGGACTTCAAAAAAAGGAGACGTTTCTCATGAAGTGTCACGTATGTGGATCGAGATTAGAGCCTTTGACTACAGATCTCCCGTTTAAAGTGACCGAAACGACGATCGCCATCTTGAAAGATTTGCCGGCGCCTAAGTGTGACAACTGCACGGAATACTTGTTGGAGGATTCCGTTATGGGCCGTGTGGAAGAGATCCTGGAAAAGGTGGATTCCGCAGCGGAACTGGAGGTTATCCGCTACGCAGCCTGACACAGGTACGGACTGGGAGGGGAGCTGGATGCAAAAATATGAAATTCTTATTTACTGGAGCAATGAAGATCACGTCTTCGTAGCCGAAGTTCCCGAGCTCCCCGGCTGCTGTGCTCATGGGGACAGTGAGGAATTGGCCTTGGAGAATGTAGAAGAGGCGATCCAGTTGTGGATTGACACGGCTCGGGAGTTTGGAGATCCCATTCCCGGACCCAAGGGGCGTCGCCTCATGTACGCCTGACCTACTGCCGTCCGCAAGGCCACTCTCATCACGTCGCCAATGGGGCAAACCGGAGGCGGAGACCTTCATTCCGGATGGATTGACTCATAGCGCTTCTTATGCTAATTATCAATAATTCCTGGTAAAATGTTGGGGGTCGAGCATGAAGCTGTACTTGGGGTCTATCAGTTCCGTCTGCCTTTTTTTACCACTTATTATTTTAGTAATCTCCGGAGGAATAGCTTGGGGTGAGACCGTTACTGGAGTCGCTAAATCTGCCGACGGGTTGCAACAAGCTGTCAGCAAATGGAAGCTGAAAATGGCAAATACGGCCCACAGACAGGATGTCAAAGTCCGAGACTCCGTTAAGACCAAGAGATCTAGAGGAGAGTCTGACACAGTTAGTAAGCAATACAAGGTCAAGGGGACGACCTACGGCTCTTTCTTTTGGTGTGTGCCGAAGGACAAACCGGGCTCATTCAGGTATGCGTACTCATACGGCGAAGCAGATCCAACAATGGCGACAAAGAAGGCAGCGCACGCTTTTGACGCCGATGGAGGGCCTGGAACCTGTTCAAAAGCGCCAAAACTACTAACAATTACCAGCGACAATCTCTGACACCGGCGCCACGCGAAACGCCAAATTATCTTCTCCCGGAAAGTCGCTCAACCTTTCTTTTATAGGGAGAGCGAATGCTTTTGCACGTCAAAATCAAGGCTGATGACAAGAACAAGGCTTCCAAGACTTATCACTGCGCCAATTGCGGAACGTACATCACGAATTCCGAAGCAACCACAAAAATTGACGGTTCCGAAGACCACTCCTTCGTCAATCCTGCCGGGATCCAGTGTAATTTCCACACATTTATCGCATGCGACAACATCCGGATTTCTGATGAGATTTTTCTACAGCACTCATGGTTTCCGGGATACGGTTGGCGCTTCGTTGTCTGCGCCGCGTGCTCCCTACATCTGGGATGGAAATACGACGCGATGCCCGGGCAGGCGCGCCCGAACAGTTTTTTTGGGGTGCTCACAAAATCTGTGGAAGAACAGGAGCAGGGAAATTGAGAGATGGATTATTGCATTAGCTCCATTATTGGAGGGAAAACTCCTATACTATTGCGCAGAAACTTTGGTCTAGCGTCAGGTTCGCTTACCCGCGCACGAGCCCAAAAAGCATATTTAGGAGTTCTTTGCGGGGGGGCCGGGGGGCAGCTTTCTTGCAAGAAAGAGCCCCCCGGACTCCTTGCGGAGCAGAAGAAGCAATCCGTTCAGAGACTATCTGCTCATGCTCAAGAGAAACTTCTTAAGATGAGTGAGTCCTGACACGATGCCGCCCAGCCATCCTCCCAAGCAACCGGCAAGAAAAATCTCGGGATTGGGGCCCTGATCAATAACGATCTTGTAATACAGAAACATGTCCAGCGACAAAAAGGAGACGAAACCCGCCACAATAAACACTCGAATAAAATTCCGCTCGGATATACGCAAGAACATGCCGATTATGTAAAACATCAGCATCTGCACGCCCAGACTCAGAGCGTATCCCATAAAACCAGCCTTCAGGAGGAAAAGAAACCCGGTATCCATATCAATGAGTGTTGTCCACGGAAATTATTGTGGCTTCCCTGTTCGTGGCCCTCGCTGGAGTCAGGCGGCTCGGCAGGACCGGCGTCTTCCAGGTAATTCACGCCGTATATAACGGACCCTTCAGGCTTATCCTTGTAGAATATCAGAACATGGTCTCCGCTGAGGGGCAATTTGGGAGGCACGAACCGAGCCTTCCACCTTAGCATGAACTTGCGAACCGAGGAGTGATCGTCCGGCGTCAGCAGCAGAAAGCCCTCCCCAACTTCTTTTACAGTACCCTGAATACGCTTGATGGGGTCCGCAGCGGATAAGCCTGCGTCCGCAAAAAGAAGCAATATCATCAGCGATGTTGCGGCTAACCCGCGCATAGACCCCCTGAAAACCAACTCGGCATTAACATTTCTAATCTACTCAGCAACCAATACCGAATTCCTTCAACATTGATAGCGCCGCTTTCCGGCCGGCCCCCATGGCGAGTATAACCGTAGCGGCGCCCGTTACGATGTCTCCGCCGGCCCAAACGCGATCTTTCGATGTTTTACCGGTATCAAGATCCGCAACTATATTGCCCCATTTGTTGACTTCCAACCCGTTAGTAGTGGAAGGAACAAGCGGATTCGCCGCGTTCCCGATGGCCACGATCACGGTATCACATTCAAGATGGAATGTGTCGCCCGGAATCGGGACTGGTCGCCTTCGTCCGGACGCGTCAGGCTCGCCAAGCTGCATTTTTTGGCAATTTACTCCCACAGCCCATCCGGCCTCGTTCCCCACTATTTCTAAAGGAGAACACAGAAGTTGGAATTTCACACCTTCTTCCACCGCATGATGCACTTCTTCGGCTCGGGCTGGAAGTTCATCCATAGTTCTGCGATAAACTATGCTGACTTCTTCGGCCCCGAGTCTTAAGCTCGTCCTGGCGGCGTCCATTGCCACGTTCCCACCACCGAAAACCGCCACTCGTCTACCTTTGGCCACCGGCGTATCAGCTTCGGGGAAAAGATAAGCCTTCATCAGGTTGGAACGCGTGAGGAATTCGTTGGCTGAATAAACACCGTTCAGATTCTCGCCCGGAATTCTCAGGAACAAGGGAGCTCCGGCGCCTGTACCGATGAACACCCCATCGTATTTCTTCTTGTGGAGGAGGTCATCTACAGTCTCGATGCGGCCAACGACCCAATTGGTCTTGAACTCGACGCCCAACCTGCGCAGCTCGTCCACTTCTGACCGAACGATGGCCTTGGGCAGACGAAATTCAGGTATGCCGTAGACCAATACGCCGCCCAGTTCGTGAAGGGCCTCGAAAACCGTAACTGCAATACCTCTCTTGATCAACGCTCCAGCCAAGGTTAGACCGGCCGGGCCGGACCCCACGACTCCCACTTTGAGTCCTGAGGGCTCCGGCATTGGCGGGAGTTCGCAACCGTGCATGGCTGCGTAATCAGCGACAAAACGCTCGAGGCGTCCGATAGCGCACGCTTCTCCTTTGCCTTTCTTATAGAGAACACACTTTGATTCACACTGCGATTCCTGCGGACATACACGGCCGGCGATGCGCGGTAAGGCGTTCTTTTCCTTGATTTTCCAGGCTGCGCCAACGTAATCGCCTGCCTTGACCATTTCGACAAAATCCGGAATGTCCACCTCGACTGGACAGCCTGTCATGCAGAAAGGTTTCTTGCAGTGGAGGCACCGACTGGCCTCGAGAAGAGCAAGATCGTTGTCGTAGCCAAGCGCCACTTCGTAAAAATTGCGAGCCCTCCGGATAGGGTCCTGCTCCGGCATTTTCTGTCGTGGTATTTTGGGTCTTTTGGGTTGCGCTTCTTTTTCAGTCATGCCGCGCCTCCCGGGAAGCCGCATTCACATCCGCGCGGAGATTCCTTGAATTTGTTCAGAGAAATCAATTCCGGTCCTTTGTACATGGCGAGTCTCTTGGTCAACAGATCGAAATCTACCTCGAACCCGTCGAACTCCGGTCCGTCCACACACCCGAACATTGTCTTTCCTGCCACTTCCACACGGCAGGCGCCGCACATACCGGTTCCGTCCACCATGATTGGGTTTAAGCTGACGACTGTCGGAAGATTGGCCTTGCGCGTTACGTTTACCACGGCCTTCATCATGGGCACAGGACCGATCGCCACACAAAGATGCAATTTTTCTCTTTTATCTATAAGATCTTGCAGTACCTGGGTCACAAAACCGTGGATCCCGAAAGAACCGTCGTCGGTAGAGATAAGCAGCTCGGTGCTCACCTTCTTCATATCATCAGTCATAATCAACAAGCCTTCGGTACGAGCCCCCAATATGGTGATCACATGGTTTCCGGCATCGTGCATGGCTTTAGTAATAGGATAAAGAGGGGCCACACCTATACCGCCCCCGACGCAAACCACCGTGCCGAACTTTTCGACATGAGTAGGTTTGCCGAGCGGCCCGCAAAGATCCGCCAATCGTTCTCCGACAGACATGGTTCCCATGTAATAGGTTGTGGCGCCGACTTCCTGCCATATGAGAGTAATAGTTCCCTTTTCGGGATCTTTATCCGCCACCGTGAGCGGAATTCTTTCTCCATCCGCGTGCGCTCTCAATATAATAAACTGACCCGGACGGTGGGCCCGAGCTATTTCAGGGGCCGAAATCACAGCCCTGTTCACTCCGGGTCCAATGTGATGTTTTTCAAGAATCTCGAACATTTATCGAACCTCCTACGCGCTTGAGCAACTGGTGGTATTCTGAAAAATTCAGAAGGATGAAATGAGGACGATTTGAAGAATCGTAATTTTTTATTTTACCACAATTTCTAGAACTCCATCAATCGAATTCGTGTCCGGAATTCAATTTAATTATGCAATTACAGCATTGTGCAACTAACCAAACCTTTTTCCTCTTGAATCATGCAGTCGATGCAGGTTATGGTGTTACAACTCAGCTCGGCCGGACAAAGGAGAGCCTCTATGACAAAGAAATTTGCGTTAGCCGCCACTGTTCTTATGGGTGTCGTCTTCCTCTTCGGCCCTGCCGCAGCCCAGGTCAAATGGTCCGCTCCCATGAACGACTATCCGAACCAATGGTATCCGACCACTCCGCCCCCCGTATACAATCCCTATGGCTACTACTATCCCGGTTATGGTCATCCCGGCGCTTACGGCAGGCAGTATCAGGGCGCCTACGGAGCTTACCCACAGGGAGGCTATTCCGGGAACCCGTATTATTATCAGTACAGCCAATGATTCGGTGAGCTTGTGGCGAGGGAGAAACCGCCGTTGTTACCAATCTTCCAGGCCTTTCTCTAGCGCCTCGACTGCTCGCGAAATCTCCACGAGTTTCACCTCCTTTGTTCTCCTATTTCGCAGCTCAATCTTTCCTTCCGCCAAGGCTTTCTTACCAATAGTGATCCTGAACGGGAACCCCAAGAGGTCCGCGTCCTTAAACTTAACACCGGGCCGCTCGTCTCTGTCATCTAGAAGTGTGTCGACGTTGTTCTCCCACAATTCCTTATAAATACGTTCAGCGGTCTCGTCTATTCCCGCGCTTTTTGCTCCCACAGGAGTAATGATTGCAGTAAAGGGCGCTATCGTCGGCGGAAAGATGCATCCGTCTTCATCATGGTTCTGTTCCAGCGCCGCGGCTATGGTCCGGCTGACGCCGATGCCGTAACACCCCATGATCATGTGCCTTTCCTTTCCATCAGCGTCAAGGAACACGGCATTCATCGCTTTAGAATATTTCATGCCTAATTTGAACACATGACCGACTTCAATGCCTTTACTGAGGATCAGCGATCCATCGCATCTGGGACAAGGATCTCCTTCAGAGGCTGAGCGGAAATCGCCATAGTGATCGACCTGGAAATCAGTTTGAGGATTTACATCAATTAAATGGACGTCCTTTTCGTTCCCTCCCACGACAGCCAAAGGAATCTCGCGAACTGCATTGTCAGCCAGAATCGTGATGTTCTCAAGTCCCACCGGTCCGGAAAATCCCAACGGGCCGCCAGTTATTTCTTCGATGGTTCTTGCGTCGGCAAACTCCAGCTCCGCGGCCTTCAGAAAATTCTTGACCTTCACCTCGTTCAAATCATGGTCGCCGCGGACCAGCGCCGCCACGTGCCCCACGTCCGTAGTAAGGATCAATGTCTTGATAAGATCGCTAGATTTTACCTTGAGGAAACCGGAAACCTGCTCGATAGTGCTCATACCTGGCGTTTCCACTCTCTTGGCGCTGCCTTCTGTCCCGCGAGCCGGCTTGAAATCCGGAGATCTTATTTCGGCCTTTTCCAGGTTGGCGGCATAGTCACATGAGTTACACGAGACAATCGTATCTTCACCCGTATCAGCCAGCACCATGAATTCATGCGAAAAGCTTCCGCCGATAGGACCGCTGTCGGCTTCGACGGCCCTGAATTTGAGTCCACAGCGAGTAAATATTTTCCGGTACGCCTCCCACATGAGTCGATAAGATTCCTCCGCTCCCTCGTCAGTGGCGTCAAAGGAATATCCGTCTTTCATCATGAATTCGCGGCAGCGCATGAGACCGAAGCGCGGCCGGATTTCGTCCCGGAATTTGGTTTGTATCTGATAGAGATTCAGCGGCAGATCGCGATATGAGCGAACTTCTCGTCTTACCAGATCGGTAATCACCTCTTCATGCGTAGGTCCGAGGCAGAATTCGCGATCATGCCTGTCTTTGAACCGCAGCAACTCTTTTCCGTACAATTCCCAACGGCCGGACTCTTCCCAGAGTTCCGCGGGTTGAACCATCGGTAAGAAAACCTCTTGGGCGCCTGCGGCATCCATTTCTTCACGGACGATCTGCTCCACTTTTCTCAGAGAGCGATAGCCCAGCGGTAGATATGAGTAAATTCCCGCCGTGAGCTTTCTGATCATGCCTGCCCTAACCATAAGACGGTGGCTAATAACTTCCGCGTCAGCGGGATCTTCCTTAAGAGTGGGGACAAAAAAGCTCGACATTCTCATGGACAGTTCCTTCTTGAGTGGCCTTGCGCAATTTTGTGGGCCGACCGGAAACTTAACTCATATTTTCCATACATATCAAGGGCTGATTTTCCGGACCGCATTCTCCCCGAAACGGAAAAGTGTTATTATCTGAACGCAAGTAAAGGCTTTTCTCCATGCCTCTATTATCATCCGACGAAATTATGGGAAGGGCTCGCGAAGCGGCTAAAATATCCGCCAATTGCGGGTTGTGCCCTCGATCGTGCAGAGTGGATAGGACTTCAGGCGCCTTGGGCTTTTGCTCCACGGGCCTTCAGCCGGAGGTGGCTTCCATTTTGCCGCATTTTGGAGAGGAGCCCCCTTTGACCGGAATAGGGGGGGCTGGGACCGTTTTCTTTTCCGGCTGCAACATGCGGTGCGTTTATTGCCAAAATCATCAGATCAGTCAGGGAGGGATGGGGAATCCCATGAACCCTCAGCGCCTGGCGCAAGAGATGCTCAGTTTGCAGAAGCAAGGGTGCTCCAATTTGGAGCCGGTCTCTCCGAGTCATCATTTGCCGGGCCTCCTGGAGGCCGTTTCTCAAGCGGTCGAAAACGGATTGCGCCTTCCCATTGTGTACAACACCAATGGGTATGAGTCGACTGAAACGCTGGAGATTCTGGATGGAATAGTGGATGTGTATTTGCCGGATCTCAAATATGCCTCCGCTGCCGAAGCGTCTCTGTATTCAGCGGCGCCTGATTATGTCGATACCTCGCGTGCGGCGATTCTTAAGATGTATTCCCAGGTGGGGAATCTTGTGTTAGACCTGGAAGGGAGAGCGGAGCGTGGGCTCATAATTAGGCATCTGGCGCTCCCAAACAACATTGCCGGAACACGCGACACTCTCCTGTGGCTCAGAGACAATTTGCCGCGAGATATTACTTTGTCTCTGATGGCTCAGTACATCCCACTTCACAAGAGCAATGACTTTCCGTCGCTTAACAGGGTTATCACGACGGATGAGTATGAGGAGGTAATAGACTGCGCCTGGTCGTTAGGATTTGAAAACGTGTTTATTCAACAGACGAGTTCCCAAGAAGTTGGTGTGCCCGACTTCGGTCTCGATCAGCCGTTTAACTGGGGTTAATGAGCTATAACTTTTGTGCCGCTATCAGGAGGGAAAATGGAAACCAGAACCTTTGAATTGGAGTTCGCTAAGTTCATTGAACGGTTCCACGAGCAAATCAAAGAGAACTTTCTGGAAGACACCTTCCACAAGCGGGAACTCTTGTCTCAGTACCAACTGGGAAAAGAGATGCTCGAAGAGATGGCGACCAGTATTCTTTCCGAATTTACCAGCAATATTGACCGTAGGACCGCGCTGGAAACCATAGCAGATCGGTATGTGCAGCTAGGAATTCGGTGCAGCGAAGATGGCTTGAGTTTTTCCGAAATGACCAGAGTTTTCATTCTGCTCAAACGCCATGTTTGGTTATTCTTCCAGGAGAGTAACTTTGCCGGCCAGCCGTTTGACGTCCGCTCCATCGTAGCGCTAAATAATCGGACTTCTCTGTTTTTCGACCGTGCGATTTACTATTTTCTGGTCGGTTATGAGCAGGCTCATTCGGAAGAGTCCGGAGAGTTGGACGCTCTATACGTGGCTTTTCTCGGCAGAATTCGTCGGGACTTGGGTCTGCCTCCCGGAAACAGGGAATGAAAGAACAATCGATGCGTGGCCCAGTGCGCAATCGGTGTCAAAGCGCGTGCGCATAGTAGGGGCGGTTCACGAACCGCCCCTACAGTTAATGCAGTACAGGTCTTGTAGTCACTAACAAACAACCACAGGTGATCCATGCTGGCATACTTTGACTGCTTTTCCGGTATTTCAGGCGATATGACATTGGCGGCCATGATTGACGCAGGCATTGATCCTGCCTTTCTCCGGGATCAGCTCTCCTTGCTCGGACTGGACGGGTGGTCTTTGAACGTGGGCCGATCTTCGAGGCACGGGCTATCCGGTATCCGCTGCGAGGTGGAAGTACTCGAAGATCAACCTCATCGCGACTATCGAGATATCCGGAATCTTATAACAAAGTCCGGGATTCAGGATCGTCCAAAAAAACTCGCCCTGGATATTTTCGACGTGCTTGCCGAGGCCGAGGCGCATGTCCACGGCGTGGAAAGGGATCATGTGCATTTTCATGAAATAGGAGCGGTGGATTCCATTGTGGACATCGTGGGAACAGCGGTGGGATTTGAAGCGCTGGAGATTAAAAGAATGGTATGTTCGCCCATCCCGGTGAACCGCGGTTTTGTGAAAACCGATCATGGGCTGCTGCCCACGCCGGCGCCTGCGACCTTGGAAATACTCAAAAACGTTCCTGTAAAAGGAGTGGAAGCTTCCATAGAACTGGTCACCCCTACTGGGGCCGCTATTGTCAAAACTTTGGCGTCGAAATTCGACGCGTATCCTGGTTTTACTCCCACAAGAGTGGGTTACGGTCTGGGCCGGTCAGATCCCTCGGAATTCCCCAACGCTCTTAGAATTGCCATTGGGAAAGAATGTGAAGAGACCATCAGTCGAGATCAGGTTGGCCTACTGGAGTGTCAGGTGGATGATCTTGATCCCAGAGTCCTGGGCTCTTTGATGGACTTGCTACTCTCCAAGGGAGCTTTGGATGTAACTTTCACATCGATGCAGATGAAGAAAAATAGACCGGCCGTCGGTATTGCCGTGGTTGTTCAGCCCGACAGCGTCGAGGATTTTGCACGGGTTTTGCTGACGGAGACCACCACTTTGGGGGTGCGTGTTTCGCACTCGGAGCGAATACTCCTGTCACGAACATCTGAGACCGCGGACACGTCGCTTGGCCCCATAAGAGTCAAAGTGGTTGAACGACCCGATGGAACCAAGGAAAGACGTCCCGAATTCGATGACGCAAGAGCCGCGGCAGAACGATTAGGCCGACCGGCGCTTGAAGTAATAAGACTCCTGGAAAGGGAATTGAATAGTTAAATTTTCGCCAGCCCCAGTAGGACCGGCATCTTGCCGGTACCTGTGAAAAAGTGAGCGCCTATTCGTGGGGAAGGTTTCCAGCCTCGCCATCATCAGGCCGGCCCACCGAAACCATTTCAGTCAATGGGCAGACCCGTGTATCTGCCCATTGACGAGGATACTTGTATATCATGGGAAGAGAAGGGCGGACGCATAGGTCCGCCCCTACCGGATCGTCGCAACAACAGTCGGCAGGGACGCCGGCCCCACCGAGATCCTATCGGACCGGCCTCCGGAAAGTGTTGCAAAATTCTTTGCGAGATCAGAATCGTGCCACGATTTGCCCTCACCCTGGCCCTCTCCTACAGGGAGAGGGAACTCGTACAGCGGCTTCCCAAGCACCCCTCTCCCTGTGGGAGAGGGGAGGGGGTGAGGGTGTGAAACAGGCGAGGACTCTCTCATCGTGCTACGATGTCGGCCTAATCTGTAGTTTTGCAACAGTTTCTCCGCGCCGGTCGGATTATTTGGCAATGGGATTTTTTGTTGTAAGAAACGACTCCCCTATGACTCTCAGAACGAAATCGGGGAGACCCTTCTTCAGGATCTCCTCGCGTCAGTTCGGATGGGCTGTCAAATCAAATTGCAGTCGGCTACTGAATTACCTGCACGATGTATCCAAATTTGTCGCCGTTTTCCTGCATATATTCCACTTTGACTTTTTCACCAACGGCAGGTCTGCGGAAGGGCACGAATTTGGTCTTGAGCCCCACGTGCACGTTGACTAGTTCAGCGGCGCCTTCACCCTCCTCGGTAACTCTTATGGAAAGACTCTTGGGCGTGGATGACACCACCTCGCCGGTGAGGGTCTTATATTTCTTTTCTTCAGTGGTAGGAGCCCGCTCCTCCTTTGGTTTTTCTTTTTCTTCTTTAGGAGCCGTCGCTATTTTAGGTTCCTTTTTTTCCGTCGGTGTTTTCTTTACTGAGGGTTTTGTGGGTTTCGCTTCTCTCCTAGGTGTCCAATTCCGGTCAACTACGTGCGCCGGGGGTTTGGTGGAAAATATTGGCTTAGGCCGCGGGCACGCATCCGTTACAACCTCTTCACGAGTCGGTTTCCCGCAGACGGTTCCGCTCGGTGGCGCGGGCGGATAGCAGCGAGCCTCGGGCACGGGTGGGGTAAGGCTCACCACCTTGGTGGCTTTCATGTATCCGTCTTCCAACATGAAATCGACTGCGACGCGCTCGCCGATACAGGGGCGACGATTTGGCATGTACTTCGTCCGCCAGCCGACATTAACTTCAGCGCACCGATTGCCCGATTTGACCGTCATGGAACGCCAGCCGTTGTCCATAACCGTGCCCTTAAACGTGCAAATCCGGTAAGCGTCGACAGGAGCGGCAATCAAAAATTGGACAATCAGGGTAGCCATTAAAGCGGCGACCCAAGCTGAAAAGACATACTTCCCAGACATAGGGAACCTCCTCACATGGGGGAGTGTGATTTGGCTTCTGATCCGGGCAGCCGCCGGGCGAGCCCGATGGTCAGAGTGCATAAAGTGTTTTGAACATAGTATGTTAAATCAAAAAAGTCAAGTGAATAAACAAATAACACGTTTAACATACCATTCATTTTAAATGTTTTATTCAATTGAAACCTAACTCCCCTTGCTTGTCAACCCAATCGCCTTATGATATCAACATAACGATAAGGATGGAAATGGGAATATTCAGAGACTCTGCGTCTTGCGAAATAGATATAGTAAAGGAAATGGCCGAAGGCCTGGGGAGCAGTGGACTTAAGCTCGAAGACCTGCTCGAAAAGAGCGAAACCGCGCGACGGGAAGCTCTGGAAGCCATTGAACAATATCGCAATGGTGAACCTGCCTCTGATAGGCCGGAAATCTCACTTGTAAATGATTTGATCCGCGTTTATAACAGCTTCGTGGAACAGGCTGAAGATGCTTTGAGATGGCTCTTGATTCAGAGGGAGGCGTGCGGGTTTAGGACCCATCGAAATGTGGAACGGTTTTACCCTATTCCACCCAGGATGAAGCCGATCAAACCATGACTTACAAGGATTCGATTGTTGTTAGGTTAGGGGCGGGTTTGCTGGTCCCTATGCTGTGCCTTCCCTTCGCATTCGCCGGACCACTGAAACCGCCGCGAACCGGTTCCGATAAACCGGGCAAGGTATGGGTCGTGGTCTTTTCTTCCCCTGAATGCTCTCATTGTGAAAAGGCGATGGAATTCATTGAACGCCTGAAAAGGAAATACCCGGTCCGCACAAAGGTTTTTGATATTGATAGCGACCATGATTATAAGATCTACAAGCGATTGGAAGCGATCCATGCTCGCGAGGGGTTCGCCGTGCCTCTGGTCATGGTCGGCGATTCCATGCTGGTGGGCGAAAAGGAAATATCGCGCAAGTTGGAAAAAATCGTGAGAAACCTCGCTCGTTCAGGAGGTTCACGGCTCCCGTACTTGGGCCCGACGAAATCCGAAGATGATCCGGTTGGTCGGTCGCGCGATTCGGATTGCGATCACTGCCGTCGGCAGGGAAGACCTCCCACTATCGGCGAGGAATTGCGTAAGGTCAAAGGGTTGGTGGATAAGTTCTTCTAACAGGCATGGTTCGGCCCTATAAAATGTCTCGGGCGGAGCGGGTGAAACTGTCTCAGGATCCAGTATCTCGCGATGCCATTTGTATGGGTCCCGCGAGACGCGGGATGAACCGCCCGTAATCATGGCGCTTCTCAAGGCGCCCCTACACAGGGAACGTGACAGCCCATATTTTTTGAGACAGCCTCGGGTTGTTCGCCCGATCAGGAGCAATTGTGATTATGAAGTTTTTCCGTTTGGCAATTTTAGTAGTTTTGGCCCTTTTTGTTCTCTCCTCCTGCTTATGAAATGGGTCGCGTAGCGCGAAGGTTCCCGGTCGGGATTCCATATTGCACGAACCTTCTTCAAGCGGCGCTTGCCCGCCTGGATCGTTGTTCTGTCCTATTCTCAAAGGTAACGGCGGCTAAACGATTCTCAAGTACTACTTGCGTGCATGGGCACGCGTGAATATTATAAGCGCAACGGTTTTACGTTCTATGTTCCTTAATATAGGAGTTTAAATCATGATTACTATCGATGATGAGTCCCGGGCCTATTTTAAAGAAAAAATCAGCCAGAATCAGGCCCTGAGGGTTTTTTTCGGCGGCTATGGTTGAGGCGGCCCCAGCATGGGTTTGGCTCTGGATGAGCCAAAAGATGGTGACGAAACCCACCAGATTGACGGCCTCCAAATTATAGCAGATCCCTTTGCCATGAAATTAATCAAAGAATCCGGCGGCCTTACCATAAAGTCGAGCTTATTCGGACCAACGGCCGAACTGACCACGCCCAGCGGCGGCGGCTGCAGTTGTGGATAAGGGGACGTCGAATGCCGATATTTGAATTCAAGTGTGATGGTTGCGGAAAAGAATTTGAAAGACTCGTTTTCTCTTCGGGAAAAGATCCGGTAGCCTGTCCGGACTGTAATTGCACCAATACTCGCAAGCTTCTGTCGGTCTTCGCGTGTTCGGGAACCGACAAAATCCTGGCCGGCTCCGGATGTTCTTCTCACAGCGGCCATTCGGGCCATTCTTGAGGCTAACGCAAGCGACCACGGTGTGGTCAAGATACCAAATCTGCTTGTAAAGCGGCTCCTGATGCCACCCTCTCTCAATGGGGGAGGGTGGCAGTCAGTGAGGCCGCGCGAATCCTGGGATATCATACCCATGTTGCCTTTCAGCCCGCGCATTGAGTAAGGTGCCCCCAGAACCTCAGCAACCTTCAAGTGCTCCAACATTCACCTCACCAGTGCGTCTTTTCTTCTCCGCGGCCTCTGCGCTCTCCGCGGTGGAAAGTCAATGGTCTTCTCTGTCTCTCTGCCACCCCTGCGGTGAGAACAGCAACAATCAGCCGGCGAGAAATCCTTCGGTTATAAGCAGTTGTCGAACTTTGGGGCCTGCGCCTTTTGGAACTCGCAACGGGAATCCCGCGGGATATCTTTTATTTGCTTTTGGAAGAAGTCCCGAGGAAGGATCGACGCCGGGATTAAATTGCCAAATGGCCCTGGCGGTAATCCCGAGCCACTTCGCCACGAGGCTCAAAGGCAAATCCTTGAGTAGCTTCACGCGGTCCAGGTAGTCATACGCAAGACCCGGCAGCGGGGCCACATCCACTGTGTAGAAACTTCTGTGGGTGTCGATGATTTTGAGAGCGACCAGTCGCGGTATGAGCGCTTCCGAATATGAGGGCATCACGAGGTCCCAGTAGGCGAATTTCGGAGTTTTCCTGAGGACTTCATCGATTTTGTCGGTTCCGTCCGTATAGGCGCACATGGCCATTAACCAGTCGTTGTTGTTCCTTTTAACGAGTTTCTTCAAAATCCCGCAAGCAATTCGCGTGGACAGCACGGGGTCTCTGCGGTCATCCCATTCATTATTCGAGGTCCACTGATTTTGGGGCTGGCTCTTCTTATCTTTGAGTGTCATCAACGACCACCATCCGACCCCTCCTGTGCGTGTGCGAGCAGCGGGGAGCAGATCGCTGACCACGACAGCGAGATAGATGAGATCCTCCGGAACCGATTCATCTGCGAGCGTTTTCTTTATCGTGGGGCCGTAGACCGCCATTCGGTCAAACCATTCCATAACCAATGCCCGGCGGTCCATTAGAAGGTAATTCAACTGGTCCAACGTCCGAAGGTGGACTTCCTGCTGATCCAGAGGAATGCGAACTCCTGCGAACACGAAGCCCTGTTTTTGAATATTGTGCGGAAGGACGTAGGAGCCGCGCAAGTAATTACCTATGTCAGAGGCGATAAGATTGTCAACCGGTATGATTGAGACAGCTATCGCGGCAATCATACACAGAATTACGGGCCTGCATTGTCCGGCAAGAGTTTTCACGCGACCAACAGCAAAACTTTTGTGACAATTACCGAGATGTTTATCTGATTCAGCATGCGCCTTGCCGTCATTCCTGCGCAAGCAGGAATCCAGGTTATCATTCCCGCGTAAGCTGGAATCTAGTTTATCGGATTCCCGTTTGCACGGGAATAATTCTGGATTCCCGCCTTCGCCGGAATGACGATGTGTTCGCTTTCGTGATGATAAAAGCCCGCTGCTTGGCGCTCCTATCGCAAAATCATGCTCTGTGCCATTCGGACACAAATTGTAACATTTGCCGTAGGTAGTATCGTTTTGCATTCTATTTGTGATATTAGAGACCGGCAATTACTAAACCAAATGACTATCGGAAATATCCTTGATAGGGGTAAGCTCCCATTTGTCGCTGGGGCCTCCAAGAATTCTGACCACCCATATATGGGCTCTGATCGAAGGAATATGAAGCGGGCGATGGGTCCCGATAATTCTTATATTGAACATATGCTTCGTCCAAGAGAAGATCCTGCATAGACGCCAGAAGTTCGGAACGTTGCCGAGCTGCGCTGTTGGGGCCTTGCGGATCCGGGTTCCTCCGGCGACCTCCTCCACTGCCGGCGCACCTTCGCCATTCATCATAGATCGATCTCTCGCTCTGGGCAAGTTCCAAGCACTTCGCTTTAGCGTCTTCCAGCAAACGAGTCCTTTTTTTAAGGACTTCCTGAACACTGCGAGCGGTAGATCGGCTTGGTTCGGTCTTCTCAAGTTCCGCCTCAATATGAGGAGTAATAGATTCCCCTTTCAAGCGACGATAATTCTCCAGGGCGTGTTTTAGCGTTTCACAGGCTTGGGTCCAACCGGTCTCTTCAGCCTCACAACCGGCCTCGGTCGGCGCCGATGCAAGTAGCGAGAGCCAAACAGCTAAGCTGATATTCAGTATCAGAATCCTTTTCAAGAAGAGTCCTCGTCCTCACGCGAGATGAAGAAGCCAAAAAAGTCGCTCGTATAACTCTTGTCAACATAGCGATCGAGCGTGTAGGTTTTTTGTTCCGGCGACAGTTTCGCCTTTTTCACGATCAGACCGTCGCCACCGATATGATAAATATTCCCCAAGACATTGTGCGGGTTTGCGTCTCCATGAATGGCCCGTTCGCAACCTGCAAGAACCAATGCTTTTGCCAGATCCTTGGTGCTTATATGGTACCCCGCTGCGAATACCAGATTTCCGTCCGAGCGAATTCCAAAGGCGCTCCGCGTGGCTATAAACCAGTCCGATCCAAAATTAACCTGAGGCTGCAGTCCCGCATAGCCGTAGCCGTACCAAGACGCGCTCGAATCTGTCTCGTTTTCCGACAGCAAATAGCCCAAACCAATTTCAGAGTCTTCCGGTCGGCCGGCTCTAATAATGTGGTCGACCACCCTGCTGTCTTTTACTATCAAATGTCTGAGCTGTTTGGCGTCATTTATCAGCGAAACCGGGATTCCGTCATTCCACTCGAGTATGTCCACGGACCCGTCTTTGTACGACACAATCGTGGCAAGACCTGGAGTCAGTTTCTTGACTACTTGCCCGCGAAATATAGTGCCTCCTTCTCCTGAATGCTTTTGTTTCCAGAGAGCATTGGTGACGGCCACGAGATTGGGTCGGTCCTCCCGTCGGACCGTTGAGGTCCTCTCGGATCCCCCAGGCTCGGAAGACCCTATGAAGAGATCCATTGAAACTCGCTTCATGTCAAAAAGGAGCATGTACACTATGGCGTTAGGGTGCTCGGCGCTTGGTCGATAACTGGTCCGGTACATCACCGGCTGGGCGTCCGGTCCGGTCGGCATCCCCTGTGACTGCCATATGCCTTCACCCGGTAGCTCCGGGGTCCTATATAGAGGCGGTATATTCTTTAGCCAGACCGCCTTATAAGGAGCCCTGCAATAGCCCAAAGCAGCATCGTTAGGGGGCATGCGAGCAACGAGTCTGTCCCTCAAACCGACGAAAACAGGAGCGCATGGGGGAACAATCCCGTCCGGATGTGATGAGGCTAAGTGAGCGGAATCACTGGCGCCTGACCCGCGCGGCTTCGCTAGGCGAGCCTTGTCTGCATCGCCGGCCAGCGATGGGAGGCGCACGGGCACGGGTTTCCCACCCCATAGCAAAGGCTCCCACATTGGAGGAGAATCCTCGAATGCGTCCGCCGCCGCTGTTCCACCGATCAACCAATACAGGGCAGCTACCATAGTAAATAATACCGATAGATGCGCTCTCGCTCCGTATGAGATTGACAATCGTTTATTCATCGGATAAGGATACCCCAATTTATCGCCATGATTAACACATCAAGGATTTAGACGCCTGCCGGGCGTAATTCCTGGCGGAATTAAGACACTCGCGGGCCACGGCCGTTCCGCGGTTTGCTTTTAACAGTTCTCATGCGGGGCGTCAAGCAGTGCGAGGAGCGCCGGAGAACGCTTCACCGCGGAGAACGCTGAGGGCGCAGAGAAGAGACTAGATTGGCGCCACAGGCGTCTCGCCTGTCTATTGGCTATGGCGGGCAAGATGAAATTGTCTCAAAACGAAGACATGTGTCGCATTATCTGTGGGGGCGCAATTCATTGCGCCCAATGAAAGGGCGTGATCAATCACGCCCCTACATGCGAAATTCACGCTGACGCCTAATCTTGAGACAGTTTTAGATCCCGGTCCATCGCAAAGAACTTGCGACAATAGATTTTCCGGTTTGGTTTGCAACGGTCATTTATTAAGAAGGATTCAAAATTGCGAAAAGTTCTGCAGATGCTTAGAGCAAGGTATGCTGTCGCTCCGGTCTACCTGGTCATCGTTTGCGCAGCGGTAACTGTAGCAGCCGAATCTGCGGAGCACATTTTCCAGCGAGCCATCGAGGCTGATCGGTCGGGCAATCCGGAAGAAGCCATCGAATTATTTACTCGTGCGGCGGAACTCGATCCGAAGAATGGCGCCATCTTAAATAATCGCGCGGTAGTCTATGCCCGCAAGAAAGAGTACACTCAGGCCCTCAATGATTTGAATAATGCGTTGAAGCTGAATCCTGACGATTCCACAGCCTACGTGAATCGAGGTCTAATATATCAAGAACAGGGCGAGACCGAAGAGGCGGTTGACAGTTTCAGGCGGGCGCTCGAGATAGACCGAGAGCATGTGCCGGCTTTGTTGAGCAGGGCTGCCCTGCGTATGAAAACGGGAAGATTGGCCGAGTCGTCAACCGATTTGGACCAAGTATTGTCATTGGATCCGACCAATGTCAAAGCGCACATCATGGCCGGGAGGGTGGAGATGGCGCAAGGTCAGCCGGATAAAGCGCTCAAAGATTTCGACAATGCGGCGCGCCTGGATTCCAAGAGCATTGAGGCGCTGGGAGGGAGAGCGGAAGCTTATTTGCTCAAGGGCGATTTTGAAAAGGCGGTTCAAGACTTCAGCCAGATACTTTCCATGATGAATCCAACCGCGGATTTGCTTTCAAGTCGCTGCTCGGCCCTCATAAGAGCGAGACGATTGGAAGATGCAATCCAGGATTGCGAGGAGGCGGTTAATCTTGACCCAAAATGGGCGGCCGCGTCTTACAACCTGGGGATCGCTCGCTCTGCGGCCGGATATGATCGTGAAGCTGTGGCGGCCTTCACCACCGCAATAGAGGTGGACTCAGGCCACAGCAAGTATTTCTATAATCGAGGAGTTGCGTTCAATAATCTGGGGGACGCGGAAAAGGCGTGGCAGGATTTCAATAAAGCCGTCGAGCTTGATCCCAGAAACGCGGACGCCATGAACAATCGTGGGAGCATACTTTGGGCTAGGGGAGATACTAAGGCCGCGATGGCGGATTTCCAGCAAGCAGTGTCAATTGACCAGAGGCATCTACCGGCGATCAAGAACCTGGCAGCGATTTGCCTGACCATGAATCTTCCGGATAAAGCGATCTCCCTGTTGGATCACGGCGTCAAGTTCGCTCCGAAGGACGGTGAGTTACAGAGAGCATTGGGTGACGCATACACGGCGAAAAAGCAATTCGACAAAGCGCAATCCTATTATAGAAAAGCATTGGAGCGAGCCTCATCGGCAGATGAGAAGTCGAGAATTCTCGTCCGTTCCGGTCTGGCATGGGAGAGAACCGGAAACTCGGGCAGAGCCATTCAAGCGTACGAGAAAGCTGTCGGATTTACCCAGGACGATGCTCAGAAGGAAAAATTGACGAGAACCATTGCCGAACTTAAGGTCAGACGACGGTAAAAGGTTCTCGGTCTTTTCCGTGGCTCAAGAGATTATTGTCGTCGGCCCAGAATTCTCACGTTGGCCCGGTAGGGACGCCGGGCCCTACCATGAACAGGTAGCGACCGGCCTCCGTGCCGGTCGAAGTGGGCTGATGAGGGAGAATTGGCGCCAGGGCGCCAAATTGAGCCTTGAAATTACCTAGAGGGATTCTCTTGATCTACTTCGCGGACCTCCACATCCACTCCAAATATTCTCGGGCCTGCTCCCGGGATTGCAATCTCGTTGAACTGGCCCGATGGGCCTCCTTTAAGGGCCTACGCCTGCTCGCTACAGGCGATTTCACCCATCCGGCATGGCGCAGCGAAATCAACGAAATCCTTGTTGAGGCCGAGCCCGGACTCTTCCGCTTGGCTGACAATTATGTCCCGGAAGCGGCTCTATTGAAAGGCGGTTTTGGGCCGAAAGATGTGAGATTCATTCTCAATGTGGAAATAAGCTCAATTTACAAAAAAGGTGGCGCCACCAGGAAAGTCCATAATTTGATTTTCATGCCTGATTTGGACTCCATAGAAAAATTTAGCGCTCGCCTGGACCGCATCGGCAACATCAACTCGGATGGAAGGCCGATCCTCGGGCTGGATTCCCGCGATCTCCTCGAAATCGCCCTCGAGACCAACGAGACTTCATTCTTGGTTCCAGCGCACATTTGGACGCCCTGGTTTTCCATCTTGGGTTCCCGTTCGGGGTTCGATTCGGTCGAAGAATGTTTCGGAGACCTGGCGTCTCAAATATTTGCTTTGGAGACAGGTCTGTCATCCGACCCGGAAATGAACCATCGGGTAAGCGCTCTGGATAGGTTCACTTTGATTTCGAATTCGGATGCTCATTCGCCTGCGCGGCTTGGACGGGAGGCAAATATTTTTCAGGGCGCTCTCGGTTACCTTCAGCTTCGTGATGCGTTGCTCGCCGGTGGTCGTAAGACTCTCGATTCAGTAAAACCTCAAGCTCTACTGGAATCCGGCGATCTTGAAAGCGGCGTGAATCCGAAAGCAATTCTTAATACGGACGAACCGGCTTTTCTCGGAACCATAGAGTTCTTTCCCGAGGAAGGTAAGTACCACCTGGACGGCCACAGGAAGTGCGGCGCCAGGCTCGATCCTGCCGAAACCCAGCGGCTCGACGGCAAATGCCCGGTGTGCGGCCAGTCGGTTACCGTTGGAGTGATGAACCGGGTGATGGAGCTGGCGGACCGTGAGCAAAGCATCACACCCGAACGAGGCGCCCCTTTTTGGAGGTTCTTGACCCTGCAGGAGATTGTGGCCCAATCGCTGGATGTGGGACCTCAGTCAAAAAAGGTCAATTTGTTGTATCGCGATCTCCTGGAGCAACTGGGCCCGGAGTTGACGATCTTGTGGGCGCTTCCGTTGGATGAAATTGCACGTGATGCGCCGGATATCGTGACCGAAGCTATTCGACGGGTCAGAGCAGGCGAGCTATCCATCGAGGCCGGGTTTGATGGGGAATATGGTACCGTCAAGCTTTTTGGTGAAGGGGAGCGCGATCAGGTTCAGGGTCAAGCTACATTCGTGGCTGCGCAGACCGTTGATCTTCGAAAGGGAGGGAAGAAGACCCCTCCCAATCGCGTCAAGAGGAGCAAGCAGAAACTCCTTCATCAAACGCGTACGGCGGAAGAGACCCAGTTAAACGAGGAACAGCAATCCGCAATAGCCATTAATGATCGGCCGGTCCTTGTTCAGGCCGGACCGGGCACGGGGAAGACTCGAACTCTCATTCACAGAGTCTCACATTTGATCCGGAATTGCGGGGCCGATCCTGAGACAATGACGGCCGTAACGTTTACCCGGAAGGCTTCAACGGAAATGAAGGAACGTCTCGAAAGCCTTATGGGAAAGAGGCAATCGGATAGACTCTGCGCAGGGACATTCCATCAGTTGGGCAGCCGTATTCTCGAAATGTTTGAGAAGCGCGGACTTGCCGAACCAAGGACGAACATCCTGACGGAAGACGGGTCGATGCAAGCCTTCCGCAAAGCTGTTTCGCAAGCGGGATTGAATGTCGCTCCCGCGTCTGCCAGTTCGTTGCGAAAGCAGGTGAGCATTCTCAAACAGAATCTGTGTGATCCGAATGACGCTACATCGGACCCTGTCGTGGCACGGGCGTACGAGGCTTATGAGGATCATTTGCGGACTGCCTCCGCTTGGGACCTAGACGATCTCTTATTTCGACCGGTCAAGTTGCTAAAAGCAAACCCTTCCGAAGCAAGAACGGTGAGCCGGACGATAGGAGTCCACCTTCTTGTCGATGAATTCCAGGATGTGAACAGGGCCCAGTACGAAATGGTCCGACTCCTCGCTGATCCGACTGGACGAGGACTGTTTGTAATAGGTGATCCGGATCAGGCCATTTATGGATTTCGAGGGGCTGATCGACAATTCTTTTTCCGCTTTGCGGCTGACTACCCGGATGCTGCGCAGATTGGTCTTGTCCGAAACTATAGGTCTCAAAGGAATATTTTGGAAGCCGCCCAGCGCGTATTGGGCGACAATCGAGACGCATTCAGCCTAATGGGGCTCAGACCGGCTGCCGCCCGGGTCACGGCCGCTCGATTGCCCAATGCTCTGACGGAAGCCGAATTCATCATACGCACCATAGACGCCTGTCTAGGCGGCTCATCATTTTTTTCACTCGATTCCCGAGAATTATCTCATGAGGATTCACCGCGACTAGGGTTCAGAGATTTCGCCGTGCTTTTTCGATTGAATTCAGTGGGGGACGCTCTGGAAGAGGCCTTCCGATCCTCGGGCATTCCTTTCCAGAGGGCGAAGAAAAATGTGCCTGAAGAAGAGGCGGAGGCCCTGGATCCGCGAGCCGAGGCTGTTAGTCTGATGACAATTCATGCCTCTAAGGGGTTGGAATTCCCGGTAGTTTTCGTCGCTGGTTGCGAAGATGGAATTGTGCCGTATATTCCGCTCGATGAATCCACTATTCCGGCGGATGATTTGGATGAAGAGCGCCGACTCCTCTACGTGGCCATGACCAGAGCTCAGGACGAAGTATTCCTGACTCGAGCGGATCGTCGCACACTGCACGGCCGACATTGTCGGAACCCGCAATCTCGATTCCTCGACCAGATTGATCAGGAATTGTGTGATTTCCTAAGCCCTTTGGACGACACAGCCTCCATATATCGGAAACAACCGCTGCAAGGCGACCTGTTTTCATAATTTTTTCAAGAATAGAATGCTTGACAAAACCATAATATTCAGATATTCAGATATAGATGTGAGGACGGAGCTTGGACGAATAGCATCAAACTCGGTAGTGTGAGGAATCCAATGGAGATATGGTTATTGGTACTCATTTTGGCTGCATGGTTCATATTGAACAGATGGGTGCTTCCGTATTTCGGCGTGTCCACCTGAATGTCGTCAGCTTGTTCCCCCGTGGATCAGGGGAAGCAAAATGATACGCAGGCAGCGCCTCCTGATACGACAGCTTCCAATAAGAGGTAACAGAAATGCAGACCGCCAAGAAGAATGAAACTGAAAGCAAACAAGATCTAGATGAGTTGTTTCGCGAAATAAAGGCCATGAAATTTGATCGCGAGGCCGAAGTTTTCAAGGCATTGGGCCATCCTATCCGCTTGAAGATCGTATATGGGCTCGTGAAGGTGGGTGGTTGCAACGTCAAGAATATGCAGGAGTGCCTGGGTCTGCATCAGGCGACGGTTTCGCAGCATCTGATTCATTTGAAAAGTCGCGGCATTATCACATCGACCAGACGAGGGCTTGAAATGATATATACTGTCGATGATTCGTGGGCCCAGTGCGTCATAGATAATATAGAAAAGAAACAAAAAGAAGCTGTAAAGGCCGAATAAGTTCTCTCGGTTTGTTGTCAATCTGTTCATGATCGACAAAGCTACCCCCCGGTTGTCTTCGCCGTCTTATACCCTTTTTGTTGGCCTTTTGATGGAATCCGAGTAAACTCCCTTTAATACCAATGCGCATTCAGACAGGCAACATTGCCGACCAGCCGGCATACCTCCGGAGCGCAGTTAGGCTGAGCCGTCCGTAGCGCGGGAGACATGCCGGCCGGCTGCCGTCCTATCACTTGTTTGAACGCGCACGGGCACAAATCCCCCTGAAAGGACGCGGCCATGGCTGATCTGGTTCGTTTTGGAGTGTCCATTCCGGACGATCTACTGGACAAATTTGACGTCCTTATTGCTGAAAAAGGTTATACAAATCGCTCGGAGGCCATCCGTGACCTGATAAGAGACCGCCTCGTGGAAGATGAATGGAGCGCGTCGGAACATGAGGTAGTGGGAACGGTTACGGTAGTATACAATCATGAGCAAAGCGATCTCGCCCAGAAATTGACGCAGATTCAACATCGACAGCACGAACTCGTGATTTCATCATTGCACGTTCACTTGGATCAGCACAATTGCTTGGAAGTCCTTATAATGAGAGGCCGCTCGGATGACGTTAAGAAGGTGGGCCAGTTGCTCATTTCCACACGGGGTGTGAAACACGGCAAGATTACGATGACAACCACGGGGCAAGAGCTGGATTGAAGACCGCGCCGTTCATCAAGCGTACACGCGAGATAGAGGGATGGGCCGCAGATCGCCGCTGGTAGGCGGGGGAACCAGTAATTGCAGGTCCACATTCAGCCATTGGTAGTCAGGATTTAGGTCCCTTGGCTTCCCATCTTGGGGCTGTTGAGAATGTTCGTTGCGCTCGTAAGTAACCAGAAAAATCCCCACACCATAATCCGGGGTTCTATCAATTAGATAGGCTTTGACAAAATCTTTTACTTTGAGGTTGGTCATACGGGCAAGCTCTCGAATCTCGGGGCTGGTAATCCTAATAAGCGTGTATTTGGATACCCCAGTCTCGGAGATTCGAATCAGCGTCCGAGATTCCGAGGAGGAAACGTAAATGGTTGAAATGAAATCAAAACGTGCCAAATATTGGGCCGCTACCAAGCCCGCGGTCCTTCTCCCGCCGACCGTGTGATGCAACCCATAGTATTCATAAAGTTTTTGTTGAAGGATGTCGCCCTCTCTGTCTCCTCTTTCGTATAAGTGTCTGGAAATATATTTCAGATAGCGGCCAAGATCCTCGGCCGCGTTGGCCACCGGCCAATCTATCTTCACATGAAAGTGAGACAAGCCAAACCGATACCTGGCTTTTACAGACGTGTCTCGCTGAATCAAGAGCGCATAGTCGGTTTTAAGTAAACTCTTAAGCAACGATACGAATTCCGAATTGTCGAAGTAGCGCATCCTTTGGTGAAAAACATCTTGCAGATCGAACAAAGCTAGCAGTCCGAAGTTCTCCTTGGTAACTTTGTTGGAGTCTAAGAAGCGGATATGAGGCTTGGACTCCGTGGGTATGGTGTCCTCGGCAAAGATGACGATAAAAGATCGCTGATCAGGATACTCCGGGCCATGTATTTTTGCTCGCGGCTTGAGTTCGCGCATTTCTACAAAGGGATATTCCTTTTTGCTCCCTTTGAAGGCTTTGTACGATTCGATGAGAGATTCAGTGAGCAGTGTGCTGTCCAACTCGTCTCGAAGGAAAAAATACAGGCACCTGCGAAATCTCTCATTCCACGAAATTTCATTCCGTCGGAGGAAGGGCATGGAAGGCTATCCTCTGATGGTCCCAAAATCAGGGAGCGCAAATTAATATAAAACGGAAACAAACTCCAGAGCGCCGGTGATCAAAAATCGACAGGCGATCCACCGCTGAGGTGTGCCGCAGGTGGTAATTTCACGGCTACCGTTTTATATTAGATATCAGACGAAGGGTCCCCTTGCAACCTCTCATAAGGATGAGGTAACAAGGAGACTGACATTATGGAGGACGATCAACACAATGGGTGACCACGACAACGGAAGAATATCCGATGATGAACTGGATAAGCGGGACGAAAGCGAGGACGAAGAGGATTTTGCGTCGCTTTTCGAGTCCACGGGAGCCGGCAAAGACAAACGCGTTCAACAAGACAGCAAGATCAGTGGAACGATTGTTTCCGTGGGTGACGAATGGGTTTTCGTGGATATCGGCGCCAAGAGCGAGGGAATAATTGCTCGTGCCGAATTCGCGGATGAAAACGGACCGCTGGAAATTAAGCCGGGCGATCCGCTCACCGCCTATGTGGTGAGTTCCAGAGACGGAGAGATACGCCTGAGCGTCAAAATGACAGCGGCCGCGTCGGAAGAGGCAATAAGAGACGCGTTTCGAAGCGGTGTACCTGTCGAGGGACTTGTAACGGAAGAGAGGAAAGGTGGCTTTAGTGTCAGCTTGCTGGGCAAACAAGCGTTCTGCCCGTATTCACAAATAGACTTGCAGCATGCGGGCAATCCGAGCGACTACATAGGCAGCCGATTTACCTTTCGCATCTCGGAGTATTCCGAAAGAGGGCGTAATATTGTCATCTCGCGGCGGGACATACTTGAGGAAGAACGTGCGCGGGACGTGGCGGAACTCAAAAAAAGACTGAAACCGGGGGATACGGTCAACGGCGCCGTTCGCGTTCTGACTCAATTTGGCGCCTTCGTAGATATTGGTGGCGTAGACGGACTGATCCCCATGTCCGAGCTTGCATGGCACAGAGTGAGCGACGCGTCGGAGATCCTCAGCCAGGGGGATTCGGTAACGGTCCAAATAATGAATTTGGACTGGGAAAACAACAGAATCTCGCTCAGTCTCAAGAGAACTCTGGAGGACCCGTGGGATTCGGCGCCGGAACGGTACTCCGAAGAGACGTTAGTCTCCGGCACAGTCACCAAGCTCATGAATTTCGGGGCCTTTGTTGAACTGGAACCGGGCATTGAGGGACTCATTCACGTATCGAATCTTGGAATGGGACGACGAGTCAATCACCCAAAAGAGGTCTTATCGCCGGGGGACCAGGTCGATGTTCGAGTCTTGACGGTAGATAAAGAGGCTAGGCGCATTGGACTTGAATTGGTTTTGGCTGGAGCTGAAGAGGGACCGGAACTCACTGAAGGATCGGTAGTCTCAGGCGTCGTAGATAGCATCAAAGATTACGGTATATTTGTCAGTTTGCCGGGAGGCAAGAGCGGTTTGCTCCACGTCTCCGAGATTGGTGACGGAAAGACCGGTGATCTAAGGAAAAGATTTGACTTGGGATCTCCGATAGACGTCCAAATTCTGTCGATCGACATGGAAACAAGAAAGATCGCGCTTAGCACCAAGAGCATTAGCAGGTCCGCTGAAGACTCCAACGTTAGTGACTTCATGAAAGGGAAGGGCAGAGGATCTTCTTTCGGGACTCTCGGCGATATTTTGAAAAACAAGATAAAATAGAGTGTTACATAAAGGGAGATCGCGCTTCGACCATAATCCGCATACACGAACTCACCAAGAAATTCGGTAGGTTAACGGCCCTCGACAATATAACTTTGGAAATCGGGGCAGGGGAACTGTTCGGGTTGCTCGGCCCGAATGGGGCCGGTAAAACCACTCTGATTTCGATCCTTTCAACGATCCTTGCGCCCACCTCCGGCGTCGCCTCGGTTTGCGGCCACGATGTTCGACTGGAGGAAGATACTGTCAGACAATGTATTGGGATTGTATTCCAGGACCCGAGCCTGGATGACGAATTGACTGGCGAGGAGAACCTCGATTTCCACGGGCGGCTCTACGGATTGGACGCCAAGACTCGCAATTCCCGTATCGAAGAAGTGCTCGGACTGGTCGATCTAAAGGATCGCCGTACTGATCTAATCAAGACCTACTCAGGCGGAATGCGCCGACGCCTCGAAATTGCGCGAGGTCTCATGCACATGCCTCGCGTGCTGTTTCTTGATGAACCGACCCTCGGGCTGGACCCTCAAACTCGACGGAAAATATGGACTTACATAAGGGACCTGAAAGAATCGTTCGGCATGACCATCATACTTACGACGCATTATATGGACGAAGCCGATCAGTTGTGTTCCAGAATCGCGATAATAGACCAAGGAAAAATTGTGGCAATGGATAGCCCGGAAGGCCTAAAAGAAAGCCTCGGCGGCGACCTTCTCGAATTGACTACGCCTGATCCGAAGCATGAATTCCTCGAACGCCTTCACTCTTTGGAAGATGTCAAGAACGTCTCGACCCAGGATGGGACAGTGCTCCTCACGGTAAAGAATGGTGAATCTCTAATCCCCAAAGTCTTCGAGACAGCACAATCCTTTTCTGTGGGGATCTCCTCCGTTTCGTTACGAAAACCCAACCTGGAAGACGTGTTCATCAAATTGACCGGACGAGAAATCCGCGACGAACCGGTTACTGAACCCAAGGAACGCATTAGAATATTCATGCGGACGAGAAAACGATGAACGCCGCGGTCACTGTGCATACCTTATGGCTCAGGGAAATCAAGCGATTCCAGAGGAATAAGAGTAGACTAATCGGTTCTATGGCTCTGCCTCTGCTATTCCTGGTGGTGCTCGGGAGCGGTTATGGCCGGTATTTCAGTTACAGAAGTGACATATCCTATATGGAATACATAGGACCCGGAATAATCGGCATGTCGCTGCTCTTTTCGTCTATGCTGGGAGGAATAAGCGTACTCTGGGACAGACAGTTCGGGTTTTTAAAAGAAATACTGGTCGCGCCGGTGAGCCGGACTGCGATCATGGCCGGAAAAACTCTCGGCACTGTGACCACTGCTATGATCAAAGGAGTGGTCTTTCTGATAGCGCTTGTGGCCGCGGGCCTGGTCAAGTTTGATCCGCTGGGCATACTGATCGCTCTGGTATTCATGTTTTTGATTTCAACCGCGTTTGTCAGCCTGGGTATTGCTGTTGCAGCTCAGATGACGGACCCGCACGGTTTTCAGTTGATCATGAATTTCCTGACCATGCCCGTGTTCTTCTTGTCGGGAGCTCTGTTTCCTCTGGACGGCGTGCCTGAGTGGCTTTTGATCGCGGCCCATTTCAACCCGCTCACTTATGGCGTGGACGGGATGCGCTACGCGCTCGGCGGACCGCACCACTTTTCACCGTTAACGGACTTCGTCGTTCTTCTTATTTTTTGGGGAATTACAACGCTGGCTGGAGCTTTGTTGTTTAGGAGAATGTCGGTCTAATCAGGTCGCTTCCTGAATGTGGCGCCACTACCGCGTCTCTTCCTTCAACGGGATCACGTGCAAATAGTCGGCGATGGGTTTCTCAATAAATTCGAAATCCCTGTGTGTCAAATGCATCGGGGCCATCTGGCGCTTTTCTTCTTCCGATAAGACCAGCTCGCCGCTTTCGGACGCCAGAATGATGCGGAAGGGAAGGTCCAGTTTTCGTTTCACCCGTTCCGGAATGCCGAATCCGTAATTAAGGTGACCGGTCCCAGCGATGACCAGCATCGTGGCATCTTTGCCTTTGGGCGAGTTGAGGAATTCCACAATCGCTCTACCCATGGTCGCATCACGAAGGGACTGGGCCAGAACAACATTGTCGAGGCTCTTATCTTCAAAAGCTTTGTGAACTCTCAGTCTAAGACGCAAGAGTCGATCATTTAACGAGTTAATTTGTTCCAAATCTTCGGGGAGTGATGATTTCTCTTCCGGAGATAACCCGGATAGACCTTCTCTGGCAAGTCTTCGGACCAACTTGTCAGGAGCATTGAGTCCGATGACTGGAATTCCGAGATCTCTGGCAGCGGCCAGGACCGATTCGTAATCCTTCAAATTGGTCCAATGTTCCTTGCCCAGGTCGCGGATCAGATGATTAAGGTCTCGCTTTCCGGAAAGCCAGCGGTCGAGGGCGGGTTGCTGCTCCGCGGAGAACATCTCCATGCCCAACGCAGGTTTCAGGCCCCGTTCCTTTAGGCTCTTCAGAATGTCTGCCTGGAGTTTATGGTGCCGAGCAATTGTGTGGATCTCGCCAAGATAGATAATTCTGGCGTCGGCCAGGTCGTCGAGCATGGTCTCCATCTCGACCGGCTCTCCCATTAATACATCTATGATAAGAGGAGAGTCTGAATCCAATGCCTGAACCTCACCAAGCGTTGCGAGAATCGCAATAAGGACGATGCCGCAGAAATATACTGATAACTTCATCAAAACGACGAACCTGTGAAGCGGACATCGAAGTCCGTGAATTCTCCTGTGGGCTTTTCTTCCTGAATCTGTACATGATCCACCCGGCTCGCAGGAGGTCCCTTCCGGCACCAGGCGACAACAGAACTCACGTCTTCTTCCTTGCCTTCAAATAGGGCCTCAACTCGACCGTCCGCAAGGTTACGCACCCAACCGTATACTTCGTTGTCGCGCGCGACATCTCTGGTATAGTATCGGAAGGCCACTCCCTGAACTCTCCCTGATATTAATAACCTACGACGTATTGTAGACATGATGCCTCTCAATAAGGAAACGGAAATTCTACAAAAAACGAACAAAACGCATCGAAAGCATTTAATGCTCCTGTAGGGGCAGACCCGTGTGTCTGCCCCATGCTGATCTATGCCTATCCGACCAGGGCGGACACATGGGTCCGCCCCTACCAAACCGCGTGCCGGTCACAAATCATGGCCGGCAGGGACGCCGGCCCAACCGATCCATGAGGCTCCACGACGCAATCGTGGTTCCCAATATGGCTAAACATTGCAACAAGTTCAAATTCCGGCCAATTTTCGAAAATCATCCTCGGTCAGAATCGTGATCCCAAGTTCCCTGGCTTTGTCCAATTTGGAACCGGGGTCAGTCCCGGCCACTACATAGTCTGTTTTTCCGCTGACCGACCCGGTCACTTTTCCGCCAGCGGCTTCCACGGCTGACTTAGCGTCGGATCTTTCTATGGAAAGCGTTCCTGTAAAAACTATTGATTTGCCGGTTAGAGCAGTCTCTGTTCCGCTTTCAGGGGCCGGCAAAGGCGTCGGCTTGATCCCTGCGCTGAGAAGCCGTTGAATCATTTCCACATTTCGCTGCTCCCGAAAGAATGAAGCCACGCTTTGCGCTACTTCGGGGCCAATGCCGTGTATGCGCTGAAGGTCATTGGCGCTCTGTGCAGACAATGTATCCAGGTCCCGAAACGCTTCAATGAGGAGCCGCGCCACATGCTCACCCACCAGAGGAATGCCGAGGGCGTACAAGAAGCGATCCGCTGAAACCGCTTTAGATCGTTCGAGCGCCTCCAGAATGTTGGACGCGGATTTGTCGGCCATGCGCTCCAATGAGGCCAATGTCTCCTTGTTCAAGAAATAGAGATCGGCCGGTGTACGGACAAGGCCATGATCGACAAGCTGGTCAACGAGCTTGTAACCCAAGCCTTCTATGTCCATAGCGCCTCTTGACGCAAAATGTCTTATGGTCTCTTTGATGCGTGCAGGACAGGAAACATTTACGCACCTTTTTGCAGCCTGCCCCGGAAGCCGAACGGCTTCAGACCCGCACACCGGGCATTTGTCCGGAATTGAGTAGGGTAGGGCGCTCGCGGGCCGCAATTCTCGAACCACCTTCACTATCTCGGGGATGACATCTCCGGCCCTCTGAATGACCACCGTATCGCCTTCTCTAATGTCCTTGCGGTCAATTTCATCCTGATTGTGCAGGGTGGCTCGACTGATGGTTACTCCACCCACAAAGACAGGCTCCATGAGCGCTAGCGGAGTCAAGGCGCCGGTACGGCCTACGTTCACATCAATCTTCAAAACCTTGGTCATGGCCTGCATGGGCTCGAATTTGAAAGCCACAGCCCAGCGCGGGGAACGGGTTTTCAAACCAAGAGCTATTTGGTCCGACAGGGAATTGACCTTAACCACGGCCCCATCGATTTCATAAGGCAGATGTTCCCTGATCTCTTGGAGTTTCCGATAGTGGCCCAGGACCTCCTCGATGTCCTTGCACAAACGGGCATTGTCGAGGTTGGCGGGGAGTCCAAGCGCGGCGAGTCCCTCGAGCAATTCCATATGAGTATCGGGCAAGCCGGGTTCAGCCCTTCCAACGCCGTGCGCCCTAAATTTTAACGGCCTTTTTGCAGTAACCCGTGGATCCAACTGGCGTAACGAGCCTGCCGACGCGTTCCGAGGATTAGCAAAAGGCGGCAGTCCCGCTTCATCCCGGCTCCGATTAAGCTCGTCGAAGTCGGCCCGATCCATAAAGATTTCGCCACGCACGTCCAGCAAAGCGACTCCGCTGAACCAACCTTCGTGTTTCAAGCGTAGAGGAATCGCCTTGACGGTCCGCACATTTGCTGTGACGTCTTCGCCGACGTAACCGTCACCACGGGTGGAACCGGATACCAGAACACCGTTCTCATAAACAAGCTCAAGAGCCACCCCATCGAGTTTTGGTTCCACCACGTAACTAACGCGTTTCCCATTACCAAGAGTTCGCGTGACGCGTTGGTCGAATTCTTTGATTTCCGATTCCTCGAACACGTTGGAAAGCGAAAGCATCGGCAAAGCATGAGGGATTTCACCGAATTTCTCTAACGGCTCCCCACCAACACGCTGAGTAGGCGAATCGGGAGTGATCAGATCAGGGTAAGTCTGCTCAAGTTCCTGCAATCTTCTGAAAAGCGAGTCATATTCGGCATCAGATATTTCAGGGCTGTCCAACACATAGTAGAGACTATCATGTCGCCGAATTTCATCGCGAAGTCGATTGATTTCGTCAACGATTCGTCTAGGGATTGCTTTCAACGATTTAACATCCTTTGGTAGGGTGGCGCCTGCGTGTGCGCCCAGGGAACGGGCAGACACACGGGTCTGCCCCTACAGACGTTGCTATCTTACCATTGGAAATCGAATTCGTGTCATCTGTTAGAAAGCGAATCGATACAAGTGATCAGATAGTTCATTATTCATAATTCATATGAGGCATGAGAACTTGTTTGGCAAGAATATATACATTGTACAAAAAAGGACGGCTCTATGAGCCGTCCAAACAACCATTAGACCAAATATCAACAAAAACCGCTATGCGTCTCGCAACAAGACCGCTACTTTTTGGGCCATTTCCCGGAAAAGGTGACCCTAATTTCTTTGCCTTTTTCGTCCTTGAAGAGAGCGGTGCCGTTGGTGACTTCAATCGGGAAGGAGAAATCCCCCACAGTTTCCCACCACTTCTTGACCAGTACGCCGGCAGTCGTCTTCATCTCCTGCATTCGAGTCACATTGCCGGCTCCGACCATAAGGTTACCGACGGTGGGCATTGTTTCGCTGGCTACCACCACGCGCAACTCGTTTGTCTTTCCCCCGGGAATCCATTGATCGTCGTAAACCATCGGGGTAGCTACTTCAAATCCGTCAAAAGAGGTCGTGAAGGAAATTTCGTCCAGCATCACAGGGGCTTTGCCCGGGTTCTTGATCGTCAACACATATCCCAAGCTTAGCATTGCGCCGACAGCCAGATCTTTTCCCGTCTCCTTTTCGTTCTTGAAGTCAACTCTCGGTTTCATGAAGAATGGCTGAATAGAGGCCACGTCGACCCTTTCCAGTGTGATTACCGGTTGTTGGGCGAGAGCCGGCAAAATAGTGAACCCAAATGCTGCTACGATAGCCACGATTATCGTAAGCGCTTTCTTCATAGTCCCTCCTTTACCTCAAAGGGCCTGTTAAGTTATCCAACGTTTACGTCTCTTATAGTGCTTGACGTCTCTGAAGCTCTTCCTGCCGCCAACATCAGTCAGCCCGAGATAGAAATCCCGTATATCCGGGTTTTCCTTGAGCTTCTCGGAGGAATCATCCATAACAATGCGCCCATTTTCCATGACGTAAGCATGGGGAGCGACGGTCAGAGCGAGCTTCACATTCTGTTCCACCAGGAGGATGGGAATCTTTTCTTCTCTATTGAGGCGTTGAATAATTTCGAAGATCTCCTTAATGAGCAGAGGAGCCAAACCCATAGATGGCTCGTCCAGCAGCATCAGTTTCGGTTGAGCCATCATGGCCCTTCCGATAACGCACATCTGCTGCTCGCCTCCGCTCACGAAGCCGGCCATGACGTTACGGCGCTCATGAAGCCTGGGGAAATAGTGGTAAACCATTTCGAGGCGCTCTTTTATGCCACCTGGCCTCAGATGGCCTCCGACGATGAGGTTCTCCTCAACTGTGAGGTGCTCGAAGACGCGTCTCCCTTCGATGATCTGGATGATCCCTCGATGGGAGATTTGCTCCGCCCCCAGCTTGTGGATGCGTTCACCCATGAACTCAATGCTGCCGTCGGTTACTGCGCCGTCCTCATGATTGAGCAGGCCTGATATGGCCTTGAGGGTTGTGCTCTTGCCGGCGCCGTTGGCGCCCAGAAGTGCGACAATTCCTCCCGCCGGAACTTCAATGGAGACTCCTTTGAGGACCAGGATTACCTCGTGGTATCTGACCTCAATATTGTTGATCTTCAAAATCTTGTTATTCTCAGCCACAACCTTCTCCCTCTCCGGCGAACGCTGCCTGGCAAGATCTCGGCCTTCGTGGGATCCAAACATCCCCCGTTGACTGAAATTACCAGCCGAGCCAGCTCTGCCACTTGTCCGGGAATTTTTCTTTCATGTTGATCTGCTTGAGCAGCACGATCTTGCCGTCCTTTATCACATATAGACCGGAAACAGGGCTGGGCCTGTGGTCTTTGTCCGTAATCGTCGTACCCGGGCGTCCCAGCGCATTCGGGGTATTGTACGGGAACCAGTCCTTGAATGTTTCAAGAGCTGCTTTGATGGCCGGACCATCGAGTTTGCCCTTCTCACCGGCGATGCCCAATGCGGACGCTGCCATTCCGACCTTTAGCCAAGCCTGAACAGTCCTGATATCCCTCTTTTCGATGGGAACGCCTGGATTCACTTTCTTGGCGTATTCCAGCACCTTGTCCATTAACGGCACGTCCATGCCGAGGAACGCGCACGCCGCCGCGCCGATCACGCCTTCGCCGGCTTTCCCGGTCATTCTCACCAAGTTTACATCAAATCCCCAGTTGTTCACTATATGGTCCACTTCCAACCCGAGGGAGTGGGCGTCTTTTACAGTGGTCGCAACGGACATAGTGGTATTGCCGTGCCACATAACATGAGGATTTTCGCCTTTAGCGGCCAAGACCTGGCTTTTCGCATCCAGCGCGGTCAAGGAAACGTCGAGGTCTTTTCCGACCTCCATTCCCAGCAATGCTGCCTGGTCTTTAATGGCCTTGATTGGGGCGCTGGCATAGGGAGACGCAAACATGTAGGAACAAACGAGTTTCGGTTTGGCGCCCGCGTCTCTCGCTTTTTTCCACTTATCGCTTTTCTTCCAGACTTCCTCGAACCAAACCGTTAGGGCTGCTCTGGCATTAGTGGAATAGTCAGTGCTGTAAACGAAGTTGTAAGGTGTTTTGGCCGGGTCACACAAATGGCCTGAGAAGGAATCGGAAATCGTCACCATCTTGTCTTTATTGACCGTGGGAGACAATGCTTCCGTGTCACCGGTGCCCCACTGCAACAACATCGCGATCTTGTCATAGTCTCTAAAACGCTTGTAAATGGTGATGGCTTCCGGGACTCGGTATCCATAGTCATAAAGGAGAAGTTTGATCTTCTTGCCTTTGATGCCGCCGCTGTCATTGATGTAAGTGACGGCCTCTCTAATTCCCAACGCCGCGTCTTTTCCCACGTCGGACGTCGCGCCGGTCAGGTCGTTGATCGAGCCGATCTTGATTTCGTCCGCTGCAAAGGCCGTGGAGCATAGCAAAACAAAGGCCACGCCTAACAGCAGGATTCTACCAATCCTCATACTACACCTCCCTCTTCTTCATGGTTAATAGAGCTATTGAAACGTTACGCCGACTGGTCGCGCCCGATCACCTCCTTTCGGACATGAAAAACCTTTACTTCCCTGTATAGGAGAACGGCCACAGATTAAAATAATTCTTTAATTGCCAATACCTATAACCCAAGCCGTTAGGTTCGTAGATGAGGAAGAAGATTATCGCCAGGCCAAACGCCGATTCCTTAAAGAAAATGATTTTGGTGGTAATCCAGCCTAAACTTGGATAGGACACCATAACGATGTCGCTCACTCCGAGGACCATTATTTCAAGGGCCTTAAACACCAACACCACGAAGGCGGAACCAAAGACAAGGCCCTGAATGCTTCCCACGCCTCCGATAAGGATGATCCCCACCCACAGCAGGGAGTAGAACCATTCATAATGCTCGGGGCTGACGAAGAACAGGGCGCTGATATAGAACGATCCTGCAATCCCTGCAAAGAAGCCAGCGACAAAGAAGGCCGATAACTTGTACGCAACTATGTTTACTCCCATAGTCTCGGCAGCGATATCGTTATCGCGTATCGCTACCCACGCGCGTCCAAGTTTTGAGCGGAGAATATTGCCCATAGCAATCAGGCACAATACGACCAAAACCAAAGAGAAATAGTAGATTTGGAGGTCAGATTCGATGGCCCACGGACCGACTTTGACTGTTCCCGGCGGGAGCGAAAAAGAATGACCTCGTCCGCCTATTTGGCTCACGTACTGAGTGATGATCAATGGCACAGTGATCCACTGGGCGGCCATCGTGGTCATGATGAGATAGAATCCCTTTACCCTGGCCGATGGTAATCCAAACAAGACCGACCAGAGACCGGCCACAATGCCGGCGCATATCATGCTAAGCGGATATGCCACGCCCGCGTCAATGAACGACTGCGGCCAGGGCACAAACAACACCATATATGCGCTGGTGTAAGCTCCCACAGCGACAAATGCCGCGTGTCCCAGGGTGATCTGACCACAGTAACCGATGAGCAGCTGTACCCCTAGCGCAGCCAAGATGTAGTAATTGATGGTATAGACGATACTTAGCCATTGGGGATCGACGAGGAATGGAAAAACGATCATCAATACCACTAGAAGCGCCATCTTCCCTTTAATAAAGGGAGTGCGCCACCACTTTTGATCCTCGGCGTAGGACTCGAAATATGTGCCACAGGGGAGATAACTCATCGGCTACACCCTTTCTATCCTTTCCCAGCCCCAGAGGCCGTATGGTTTGAACAAGAGGAAAACGACCATGAAGATGAACGGAGCGATCTCTTTGATGCCTCCGGGGAAGTACCTGTCAAAGTAACCTCCCGCGAGATTCTGCAAAATACCTATGGTTATACCGCCGACTATGGCTCCCGGGACCGAGTTAAGTCCTCCGAAAACCACCACCGGCAGAACCAGCAAGCCCAGCACACTAACTGAATAATTGAGCCCATTGATGTTGCCGAGAAGAGTTCCCCCGACACCTGCGGACATGAACGCTATGGCCCATGCGAGGGCATATACGAACTTAGCGCTGACACCAAGGGAGAGCGCGGCCATTTCATCGTCCGCGCAAGCCTGCATCGATAAACCCCAACGGGTGTACTTGAAAAAAGCGACAAAAACCACCATCAGGACCAGCGAAGCGATGAAACTCCATAAATAGACCGCGCCGACGGCAATTCCCCCGACAACTATCGGATCAATAGAAAAAATCCTGGGCAGAAACACTTGTGTATCTGTGTCCCAGATGATGAACACCATCCCCTTGAAAAAGAAAGAAAGACCCACCGTCACCATAATCACTGCCAGAATGGGTTCACCAATCATTTTTCTTAGGAATATCCGTTCGGTAAGGAGACCGAGTATCAGTCCTGTAATGAGGGTGCAGACTATCGCTGCCACGAATGCGTAGTTGACAGGCATGAATGTAACGAACCTCTCGTACATCCCGAGGCACACGTAACCGCCGATCAACGTTAATTCTCCCATGGCAAGGTTCAAAACGCCGGAGCACTTGTAAATCAGAACCCATCCGAGCGCCACCAGCGAGAAAATGGAACCGAGCATGACACCTGTAATGACAAGTTGCAGAAAGAGTTCCATCTATTTCTTTGCTCCTTCCTGGGCGACGTCTTGCAGCCTCAGATCAGTCTTAATCTCGATCACTCTGCCATCCTCATAAGTGATATTGGTATCCATATGGACCGTCTCCACTTTACTGTAGAGGGCGTCTATTATGTCTTTGTAACGGCCCTCGACAAACGCCCGCCGGATCTTTCTGGTACGGGTCAATTCGTCGTCATCAGCGTCGAATTCTTTGTATAAGTTAGCAAATCTGAATACCTTGGCCGGCTCGGGTAAAGTTCTGTTCAGTTCCTTTATGGCTCTCTCAACCAGGTTGTAAACTTGCGGATCCTGGGACAGTTCGGGATAACTGGTGTAATTGATGCCGTTGTCTTCGGCCCATTTGCCGACAGTATTGTAGTCAATGCAAACAATGGCCGTGACATATGGACGCTGATGCCCCACAACAAGCGCGTCCCTGACATACGGGCTGAACTTAAGGCGGGCCTCAAGGAACTGAGGTGAAAACTTCCGCCCGTCATTCAGGATCATCACGTCCTTGGAACGGTCAAAGACCACCAGATGGCCGTCTTCGTCTATAAAACCGGTATCGCCCGAATAGAGCCAACCATCCTTGAGGGTCTTCTTGGTCTCCTCGTCCATTTTGTAGTACCCGATGAAGACCGACGGGCTCTTGGATATGATTTCATCTGTTTCCGTAAGTCGGACTTCGGTCTCAGGAATCGGCGTGCCTACCGTGTCGAATTTGATGTCATTGTCCCGATGAACGACCGAAATGCCGGCGATCTCCGTTTGGCCGTAGATCTGCTTGAGATTCACGCCAATCGCGTGAAAGAAACGGAAATGGTCCGGCCCCATCGCTGCCCCACCCGTGTACGCGTGACGAACCTTGCTCAGGCCCAAGTGGTCTCGTATTTTCGAGTAGCAGCTCCAGTCGGCCGGCCGGTGCAGCAGTTTCCAATAGAACGGAATCGGTTTCTTTTCGAATTTCAGGTCCGCGACGTGGTACCCAATCTTCATCGCCAATTCGTAGATCTTGCGCTTAATCCAAGTTGCATCCAGTTGCTTGACCTGAACGGTCCTTGTCATCTGCTCGTAAAGACGCGGCGGAGCAAACATTACGTGCGGCCCGATCTCTCTGAGATTGTGCTGGGCAGTCTCGGGCTCCTCAGGGAAATTAATCGTGAATCCCACTTGCAGACCGCAGGATATTGACATCATTTGTTCGCCGATCCACGCAAAAGGCAGGTACGAAACGAAATCGTCCTCAGGGGTGCAAGGGTCCACTCTCATGAGATTTCGACCCATCGTGAGCATGTTGTAGTGTGTCAGTAGCGCTCCTTTGGGCAGAGCCGTTGTCCCGGACGTGTAGAACAGCAGACATACGTCCTCTCCCTTGGCCCGCTCGACCATCCTGTCGAAAACACCGGGATCTTCTTTCTCCTTTTGTCTGCCGAGTCTCATCACGTCTTTGAGATTGATGAGCATAGGATCGTCATAGTGGCGCAAGCCTTTGGGATCATCCCAAATTATCTTTTGAAGTTTCGGGCATTGGTCTCGGATGGCCAGGGCCTTATCAACTTCTTCCTGACCCTCGGCCATGTAGAATTTTGCGTCCGAATGATCGACTATGTACCGCACTTCCTCCATGAGGCAGTCCTGGAACAGCCAGACACCGACACCGCCTGCGCACATGGCGGCCATTTCGGCCCAGAGGGCTTGAGGCCTGTTATCACCGATCATGATCACTTTGTCATTGGGCTCGAGCCCCAACGCGACCAGCCCGAGTGAAATCCTTTTCACGTTCTCAAGATATTGGGCCCAGGTAATCGGTCGCCAGATCCCGAACTCCTTCTCCCGCATGGCGACTTTCTTATCGCCGTACTTCTTGCATTGCCGGACCAGAAGCTTGGGTAAGGTCAGGTCTGCGGTAATGTCGATTTCACCCTTATAGTGTTGCTCATCTGCGGCTGACATATAGATCCTCCACCTCACCCAGATAGGCCTTTATGACTTCAGGATTTTCCTGGACCTCTGTCGGCGTCCCGTCCGCAATTTTGACTCCAAAGTTGAGCGTCATTACGCGATCCGAGAGATCCATGACAACTCCCATATCGTGTTCCACCAGAACACATGTAACTTTCCAGCGTTCATCTTCGTTGATATCTATGATGAATCTCGCCATGTCCTCAACTTCTTCCAAATTGAGTCCAGCCAGGGGTTCGTCCAGGAGAATAACTTCAGGCTGCAACGCGAGCGCACGGGCAAGCTCTATTCGCTTCTGCATTCCGTAGGGGAGCATGCCGGTGACTTCGTTTCGCACTGCTTCGATTTCGAGCAAGTCTATTATTTCTTCCTCAATAAATTCCCTTGCCTTGATTTCCTCTTTCTTGGTTTTGCCCAAGTAGATTGCGGAACTGACAATACCTGAGTTCAGATGGATGTGACGACCCAGGCGTATATTGTCGAGAACCGTCATGCCACCGAAAAGCTCGATCTTCTGGAAAGTCCTGGATAACCCCATTGCCGCCCGCCTGTGCGGCGAAAAGTTGGTTATATCGACCCCTTTGAAAAGAATTTGCCCTTTTCTTGGGTGGTAAAGCCCGTTGATGCAATTCATCATGCAGGTCTTACCTGCTCCGTTAGGCCCTATTATGGAAAATATCTCGCCTCGTCTGACTTCAAAGCTGACGTTGGTCAGAGCGGAGACGCCGGCAAATGCCAGAAAGATATTTCTGGCTTCAAGTATGACTTCTGACATTCAGCTTCCCCTTTGGTTACTGTTCCACTGATTCTCACAATCGACTCTTCGCTGCGGTTTTGGACTGCTTAATTCGGCTGGGAGGGAGTACAGGTCATTTTCAGGGCCCGTCTCTTGGGTTCCATGCCACGGATGGTGACCAAGTAACTTAGCAAAATCAACTAGTCGGGTCAAGGTTCTCCCCTGAGAATTTCGGGTGCATTTTTGCATCAACTGCACGATCCGGCATTAACCCATTCCTTGGGACGAAACAGCCATATTCCTTTATTCAAACACCATCAGAGTCCAAGCGGACTCGTAGACGATCCTGCCTTACCGCAGAGAGGCCACTTCGTCTCCGTCATAATCCATGCATAAAATAGGCAACCGAAATCTGACACCGTAGAAACAAGATCTGCAGATATGCATACCACCGACAAGCGGACTGGTTCGATCAGCTTGAGGTCACCCGGTACAGCTAACGCGCTTCCGATAACACCTAGCTAGTAATTGCCTGGTTGAGGTCGGCGGCGCGTCTCCTGATTGCCACCTTATTCTTTCTCACGCCATGGTCACTAAAGTCTCAACTGATGCTACAAAACTGAGTTCGCCAGATATATGGATATGGAACTGAACACCTTACCAAGACCTTTCGAGGGCAGCGACAATCATGAAGAATCTCGGGTTGAAAAGTCAAGCTGAAAAATGCTATACGGTTAACGTCTTCAGATTGTGTCTATACATTCCCCGGCCATAGATCTTTCTTTTTTCCAAAAATGACGGCCTCTGCCCCGGGACGGAAGGCTGCGATAAGATGAATCGGTGAAGTGAAACCGAGGGAAATCTACGAGGAGAATGGGTATGGAACAAACGGCCCTGTTGAAAGAGTTACGTGATGAAATAATGGTTTTGACGATAAATCGCCCCGAAGCCATGAACTGCTTCGATATGCCGCTCCTTGAAATCTTCGGCAAAACCCTTTCAGAAATCGCCTTTGATAATAGAATCAAAGTAGTAATAATAACAGGGTCAACTGCTGGGAAGAATGCTTTCAGCACAGGCGCGGACCTGAAAGAACGGGCCGGTATGACGCCCGACCAGGTCCGTTTGTACATTACTACTATCAGAAATCTCTTCACCGCGGTTGAGGAATTGCCGAAGCCGGTTATCGCTGCCGTAAACGGTTATGCCTTCGGAGGCGGGCTGGAGATCGCCCTTGCTTCGGATATAAGAATTGCCTCGACCAATACCATAGTAGGACTAACCGAGACCAGTCTTGCGGTAATTCCCGGAGCGGGAGGGACCCAACGGCTCCCGCGAATTGTCGGTTTGGCCAGGGCCAAAGAAATGATTTTTCGCGCACGCCGCATCACAGCTCAGGAAGGACTTGCCGTCGGACTGTTTTTAGAGGTGGTCGAGCCTGACAAACTTCTGGTGCGATCGTTCGAAATCGCCCATGAAATAGCGGCAAATGGTCCCATAGCCCTGGCTCAGGCCAAATACGCAATCAACAAGGGCAGCGAGGTGAGCCTTCCCGTAGGGCTCGCGATCGAATCCAACGCGTATGCGGTAACGATACCGACGAAAGACAGGATTGAAGGATTGACGGCATTTAGAGAAAAGAGAAAACCGATTTATGTCGGAGAGTGATCCTGACCAGGAGGTCGAACTGTATGCCGAATCACGAGTTGAATTATCCTAAGAAAGTCCGCATCGGGGACATAACCGTAAGAGACGGCTTTCAACATGAGGAGATATGGATTCCCACCGAAGCGAAGCTCTATTATCTTGAAGAACTTATCCTTTGCGGAGTAAGAAATGTGGAGGTAACGAATTTTGGGAACCCTGTTCTTATGCCGCAATTTAAGGATGCCGAAGAACTGCTAAAGAAAATCAGAGGCTCCAGGAAGCTTTCCAAGGCGGGCATTAACCAGAACGATCTGACGTTGACAGTGGTGACAATTCGCGAGAGATCCGTCGATAAGGCCATCGAGGCGAGGAAGGAAGGATGGGGCCCGGACCGCGTCTTGATGATGGTGTCCACTGATGAAGAGCATCATTTTGCCAATTCCGGCACAACTCTTCCCGATTACTGGGATGAATGCAAGAGATGTATCGCAAAGGCGAAAGATGTGGGAATCAAAATGTGCGGGACTGTTTCGACTATTTGGGGTTCGCCAATTTCAGGACCTACCCGGTTGGAAGAAGCTATTGAATTCAGCAAACGATGGCTTGACATAGGCGCTGCAGATATTGAGCACGCGGACCATGACGGCAGCGCGCCGCCAAATCAAGTTTACAGATACTATTCCATGATGCTCGATGAGATTCCGGACAAAAACTTGCACATAGCCCATTTTCATGTGACTCGCGGCTGGGGCACGGCCAACTGTCTGGCCGCTCTGCAGGCCGGCATTGAACATTTTGAAGCAACGCTGGGGGGACTTGGGGGCCAGCCGGCCAATTTCCTGGATCGAGTCCCCGTGCCGGGAACCGGCGCATACTATTACCGGGACCCGAATGTCGTCGGTCTTCAATGCATCGAGGATCTGGTTGTGATGATGGACGAAATGGGAATCGAAACAGGGATCGATGTGGATCGACTGCTGGAACTCGGCAGATTAATGGAAAGAACCATCGGACGAAGGCTAAGGTCGGAGGCGATTATGAACGGGCGCATCCCGAAGGAGCCTCGATTAGAATTCAAGAGAAAAGGTCTGGCCGAGTTGAAAAAGAAGCTGGGGGAAGCGCCGGGACAGAAATATCCGGCGGATTGGCCCGAAAAATCGCCTTACAAGTGCGCAACACAGTCCTGAACCACAAATGTCTCCTGCACTTTCAGTGCCGTAACAAGGAGGTATAATCATGCGGCCTCTGTGGGAACCATCTCAAGAACGTATCGAAAATTCCAACATGATGCGCTTTATCAAGTACGTCAATCAGAAGCATTCATTGAACATCGACGGTTACCATCCTCTCTATGACTGGTCAATAGCGAACCGGGAGGACTTCTGGGCTTCCGTCTGGGATTTTGGCAAAATAGTGGCGTCCAGGACTTATGACAAAGTCCTGGAAGATTCCCCCGCTATGATTGGAGCGAAATGGTTTATTGGCGCTAGGTTAAATTTCGCTGAGAATCTCTTACGGTATAAGGACGATCAATTGGCGATTATATTCAAAGGGGAAGGTCAGCCAACGAGACGCATGAGCTATGCGCAGCTCTATGATGAAGTGGCCCGTATGGCGAAATCGCTGCGCGACGCGGGCGTTGTCAAAGGAGATCGCGTGGCTGGTTATCTGCCTAACATGCCTGAGGCGATAATTGCAATGCTGGCGACCACCAGTATTGGAGCTATCTGGTCTTCCTGTTCCCCGGATTTCGGAATCAAGGGTATCCTGGACAGGTTCGGTCAGATCGGCCCCAAGGTTCTGGTAGCGGCGGACGGATATTTCTATAACGGCAAGAGTCACGATTCTGTCGCGCGGATTGGAGGTATTGCCAAGGAACTTCCCAGTGTGGAAAAAATAGTAGTCGTGCCGTACACTACTGAACGGCCCGATCTGAGCCCTGTGCCGCAAGCGGTCCTTTATCGGGATTTCCTCTCGAAAGAAAACGGACTTAACATCCAGTTCGAACAGCTTCCGTTTGATCACCCCGTATACATTATGTATTCATCAGGCACCACAGGATTGCCCAAGTGCATGGTACACGGGGCAGGGGGGACACTTTTACAACATCTCAAAGAGCACTCTTTGCACTGCGATTTGAAGAGAGACGATAATGTCTTTTATTTCACCACCTTGGGCTGGATGATGTGGAACTGGCTGGTCGGCGCGCTGGCTGTGGGATCCACTTTGATACTGTACGACGGTTCGCCCTTTTATCCCGATCCAGGGGCCATGTTCCAATTGGCCCAAGATGAGGGCATGTCACTGTTTGGCACCAGCGCTCGTTATATCGCGTCGGTAGAAAAAGCCGGCCTCATACCGAAAGACAAATACGATCTGTCTCGACTCAAGCTCATGACTTCAACGGCATCGCCGCTGTCCGAAGAGAGCTTTCGTTTCGTGTACTCGTCAATTAAGGAAGATATTTGCCTCGCTTCCATTTCCGGCGGCACGGATATTATCTCATGCTTTGCCCTGGGCTGTCCTATTATTCCCGTGTATGAAGGCGAGCTACAATGCCGAGGTCTCGGGCTGAAGGTGGAGGCTTGGGACGCTATGGGGAAGCCGGTCATTGGTCAGCAGGGTGAGTTGGTTTGCACCGCGACTTTTCCGTGTCAGCCCATTTATTTCTGGGACGATCCTGATAATTCCAAATACAAGAAGGCTTACTTTAGTGTCTGGCCGAATGTGTGGCACCACGGCGATTACATCGAAATTACCGAGCATGGCGGCGTCAAGATTTACGGCCGCTCCGATGCGACATTGAACCCACAGGGTGTCCGCATAGGCACCGCGGAGATTTATCGAGTCGTAGAGGCTGTGGATGAGATTTCGGACAGTATAGTTATAGGTCAATCCTGGGACAATGATGTCCGTGTGATCCTATTTGTGAAGACAGCCCCGAATGTAGAATTGACGGAAGATCTAAAGAAGAAGTTGAAGACCTCCATCCGTGATAACTGTTCCCCACGGCACGTCCCGCAGCTGATTCTACCGGTTAACGACATACCAGTGACGCTCAACGGCAAGAAAGTCGAAATTGCCGTCAGGAACGTGGTCGAAAACAAGCCGGTCACTAACCGCGAGGCACTGCTCAATCCCGAAGCCCTGGATCAGTTCATCAATATCCCCGAACTCCAAAAATGAGGCCAAAGAGTCAGTCTGACCGGGGAGGGACTTTTTGCAAAAAGTCCCTCCCCGGAGCCCCTCCTCAAAAACTCTTAAATGGTATCGCCAAGAGCTTGTGAGTGTCTCATACCGATTCGCTATTATTTTCATAGTATCGATGTCCGCTGTCATTGCGAGGAGTGAAACGACGAAGCAATCTCGGTGGCCACCAAAGCGAGATTGCTTCGCTTCGCTCGCAATGACAATTGACGGCAACATTACATTTCTTATGGCGAATTCGTGTCAGGCCGCCATAGCCGATATCAGTTCGTTGGTTCCGACGGTTTGTGTGCGGGCGCGTGAGTGTCTTGCCTGCTTCCAACCTTACCGCAGAGATACAAGAGTTTTCTGAAAGGAGGTTCCAGGAGGAAAACTCTTTTGCAAAAGAGTTTTCCTCCTGGAACATTATCTTTCACGCCGGGGGCGCGGGGCAGAGATCGCGGCGTCCGCACGAGGGGCAGGGGCCTCCCATCCATATGTAGTCAAAATAGTCCATAAACGGTTCAGCTTCCGGTTTGCCTTCCAACAGAAACCCGACCTCGAAATTCCTGTTTTTCTCTGATTTTGCGCCTATGCCGGCCCCGGTGAGGTTAGGGCTTCCCACTAGAGCGGCATGTCCGTCCACTATGAAGATCTTCGCATGCATTCTTATACAATGTAGGAATTCGACTCCTGCGCTAAGCAGACCCGAGCCATCGAGTTGGTCGTACCTTCTGCGAAACGGTTCGGAAGGCAGTTCCGCATGGATCATGCGGAAAGATACACCTCTGTTGACCTGTGACGCCATAAGGTCAACAAATGTCATGAATTTGCCTTTGTACAGAATGCCGGTCCCTTTCATGTTTGCCGTAGCCACCCAAACGAAACGGGAGGCATTGACCAGATAAGCCTGCGTGAATCCTTCGTAGATATCTCTGTCAAAAAGCAGTTTCATTTTGAATTCTAAATGAATATTGGTTGCGCTCGAAATGGGCGCCGAAACATTCCAACCAATCCGGAGGCTTTCATACAGAACAATGAAAATTGGGTCAACAGAAATGTCCCTCAAAAATAGCCAGGTTAAGATAATTTTGGAAATCATCCGAATTTGAAACCATATTTTCCGGTACACAATAGGCTCACGTGTAAGAAATGTAGACACGGCTTCATTCCGTAACGTCCTGTATCTAATAGCGATAAAATAGGAATCAAGAGTTTGTCCAACGGGCGGACACGTCATGACACGGATTTGTATGAAAGAGTAATTAATACTTGGAAGGCTGCCTGGGCATTTTTGATAATAGTCTTGATGGATTATGATTGCTTTCCTACGCGTCGATACGCTTGGCACACCCTGTGCAATGCTAGGGAAGCGTAAGGGGTCGAATATGAAAATCAATCATCATGCCCTCGAAATCCAGGGATTTAACGCATCTACATAACGCGGGGAGAAACATGCGTATATCATTTCGACGAAAATTTAGAGATGGATTCTTTTGTGTTGTTCTTGCGATCGTCACAGCAATGCTTTTCATGAATTTTCAATATTGGTCAATCGTTAGCCACGGCCATTAAGAAAAGGCAGGAGCAACTAATAATGGTAAGGGGGGCTTTAATCGTGGAAAACTGGTTTCAAATTTTGCGGGACGAATTGCAAAGATATGATGATGACCATTTGTCGCATTGGCCTATTGAGTGGTGGAAACAATTGCTCCGGGAAGGAATGAATCCGGCGCAAGCCGTGCGGTACACAACGCGCGTTATGCGCAGAACGAGAAAGCAGACAATTTAACGGTCCGGAGGACGTCCCAACTAGCCGGACAATCCGCTGCAAATTCCTCCTCCGTTCCCTCTTTAGCAAAGAAGGGCGCAGATGGATTTTGACCGGCAATCCTCGTGCAGCGCTGGACGGTCCCAGTGGCAATCCTCCCTCCCCATCACTCGCAATTACACAAGGTAACCAGGTGTTTTACCGCCATTCTCCCGCGTAACCAAATGGTTACCGGGAATCCGAAGAAATTGTTGACAGGACATGCGCAGAATATTACTCTAGCGAGTCGTACACTTGTGGGTCCGCGTGAAAGTGTACGGCCCTCCAGGCTCCACAAGAGCCGCTAAACATTCAAAACCAGTTGATCTCATGTGCGACGCCCCTATGCTGTCTCGGAGGAGTGGTACTGGAGGATGCGTGCCATTTCCGCGGCGGTGGATACTTAGTACATGAATCAATGAAGAGGCCATATGTCAGCGCTTACGTTTCGAAAAGGCGGGGTTCATCCTCGGGAAAGCAAAGAACTTACAGAGCGCCTAGCGATTGAGGAGATGCCTCTCCCTGAGCAGGTGCTCATTCCCTTATCGATGCATTTTGGAGCAATAGCCGCTCCGGTAGTGAAAAAGAAGCAGGAAGTGCAAGAAGGGGAGCTGATTGGCACGGTGGAGAAAGGGCTGGGCGCTCCCATCCACAGCAGCGTTACCGGGACAGTTAAGTCCATCGAATCACGGCCGCACCCTACGATGGTCCGGTGTGACGCTGTTGTAATTGACGTCGATCCGGCCGCTCCGGCAAGAAAATATGAAGTGGAAGACTGGCGCAAAATGACCCGGGAGGACCTCCTGGCGCGAGTAAAGAACGCCGGTATAGTCGGGTTAGGAGGCGCCGGATTCCCGACGCACGTGAAACTATCACCGCCCCCCACCGCTCCTATTGATCTTCTCCTGCTCAACGGAGCCGAATGTGAGCCTTATTTGACTACGGATCACCGGCTTATGCTCGAACAGCCGGATAAGGTTGTGGAAGGCGCGAAAATTCTGCTCCAAATATTGGGAATCGAACGTGCGATCATCGGGATCGAGCTAAACAAGCCGGATGCTGTAAATGCTGTGAGCAAAGCTCTTCAGCATGATTCCAAGCCTGATGAATTCAACATCGCCGTCCAGGGCATGGAGGTCAAGTACCCGCAGGGATCCGAGAAGCAGTTGATTTATTCGCTTACGGGCAGGTCCGTACCCGGAGGCGGTCTCCCGTTCGACGTGGGCGTGATTGTGCAGAACATTTCAACCACGTTGGCGGTGGTTGATGCCGTGACGATGAATAAGCCTCTGTATGAGAAGGTCGTAACCTTCAGCGGACGCGCAATTAACCGGCAGGCCAATCTGAAAGTTAGAATCGGTACCTTACTGAGCAATGTAGCCAATTACTTGGGAGGGACCGGGGCTGATCTTATGAAGATCGTGTATGGCGGTCCGATGATGGGTTTCGCGGTTTCTTCGATTGATGTTCCTATCGTTAAGACGGCGTCAGGCGTGCTCTTTCTGAGCAGCAGTGAGACCGACACGTCCGATTACGGGCCGTGTATACACTGCGGATGGTGCCTGGAAGCCTGCCCCATGGGGCTGATGCCCAAAGAAATAGGGATTTACACGGAGGCGGGCAAAGGGCATTTGACGGAGAAGTTCGGGGTAAACGAGTGTTTCGAGTGCGGATGCTGCGCTTACATTTGTCCGGCGAAGCGCCCGTTGGTTCAGTTCGCGAGATTAGCCAAAATTGAAGTAAAGAAACATAAATAGCAGATTGATCGCCGGTCCCTCTGTTAGCTGATTCGGAATCGAGACAGAGGAAGCTGCCCGGAGGAGGGATTTGGCGAGTTCAACAAATAAGATAACCGGATGCAGCGGGCGTCAGGGAAGTCAAGCCGCTTCCCGGCCCCGTGTTGAGGGTCCATCGGACCCGTTATAAGATATGCGCCGGGGGAGGATTGGAAAATCGAACCATTAGCTCAAAAAAATCCGGATATGGAAGCCCAATGGACCGTATCGGTTTCTCCTCACATAAGGTCCCCGAGGTCCACGTTGGAGATCATGTGGACCGTGTCGGGAACGCTTGTTCCTGTGCTGTTGCTGTCCATTTATGTTTTTGGTTTCAGGGCTTTGATCATAACGCTGGTCAGTGTGATTTCGTGTGTCGTGGTTGAAGCCATTTCCCAGAAGGCCCTCGGGCGAGCTGTCACCGTTCGTGATGGAAGCGCTGTGCTGACAGGAATCCTGATGGCCTTCGTCATTCCGCCCGGCGTGCCGTACTGGCTGCCTATCATAGGAGCCGTCCCGGCCATTTTCATAACTAAAGAATTAATGGGTGGTCTCGGTTTCAATGTCTGGAACCCTGCGCTCGTCGGCCGAGCCGTTCTCATGGCTGCTTTTCCCGTCTATCTGACCGCCGCGTGGCTACCACCCATAGACTGGACAAAGTCCGCGCTGGACGTTTACTTGGGCAGTGGAGTAGACGCGATATCCACGGCCACGCCGTTGTATGTCTTGAGGCATTACGGCTTAAACGCGTTGCTCCAACAGTTTGGCGGACTGTCGGTTATTTATCAGAACTTCTTTCTCGGATGGCGCCCCGGCTGTATCGGGGAAACGTCTGCGCTATTGATCCTCGTGGGCGGCCTCTTCTTGATAGCCCGCGGGATAATCACCTGGCACATTCCGGTTTCCACCATAGCGACTGTGGCGGTGTTCAGCTGGATATTCGGCGGTGACACCTGGTTTGGAGGTCAGCCTCTGGTCCAGGTGCTTTCGGGCGGGCTCATGCTAGGCGCATTCTATATGTGCACCGATTACGTGACATCCCCGACCTTGAAGAGCGCCCAAGTAATCTTTGGCATAGGGGTTGGAGCGCTCACAGTAATCATACGCATGAAAGGCGGCTATCCGGAAGGCATCTGCTACGCGATTCTGCTGATGAACTGTCTCACCCCCGCGTTGGATGAGTGGTTCAAGCCCAAGAGGTTCGCCCCACCCAAACAGGCGCCGGTTGCGGCTGTGAAATAGCCGGTCAGGATTAAGAGGCTTACATGAAAGATATAGTCAAGATTACAGCAAGTTTGACAGGGATTTGTATTGCCGCGGCCATAATATTGGGCGTCGTATTCGCCAACACCGAACGCGCCCGCAAACAAACTGAGGAAAAAATGACCGAAGAGACTATTCAAGGTCTCCTCGGTTTCGGACATGGCAAGAAGGCCCCTGAAGATTTGAAAGTTTTCCCGGTCCATCGCTATGTGCTCAATGATGCGTCCGGGGCCACTTTGCTCGGGTATGTGCTTCCTCTTAAGGAAAAAGGCTATGTGCTAGGGGAAATCGACTTGTCGGGTAAGCCGGGGAAGGTGTTGCCATTGACCGTAGAGCCCGCCGCTCTGGCCGACGCAAGCAAGCGAGACGCCGCAGTGAAAGCCGCTCTGCCGAAGGGATACAAAGCCACGTACGCTAGCACTGTGTATATTGCCGACCTTGGCGGCAAACGGTTGGGGTATGTGGTCCCTGGGGTCACGCAAGGTTTCAAAACTTTTATCCAGCTTATGGTGTCGCTGGATCCCAAGTTTACGGTTACCGGCGTAGCAATTATCGAGTCCAAGGAAGACCCAGGGCTTGGAGCGGAAATTCAGCAGGATTTCTTTAGAAACCAATTTGTCGGGAAAACACAGGATGTTCTGAAGAACCTCAAAGTGGTGAAGGAGCCTCTTCCCGAAGATTATCTCCCCGCCCTGGAACCCGAGAAGGCCAAACGTTTGGGGGGGCTCGGTCCGGACAAGATCAAAGAAATTAAGAAAAAACATCTTAAAGACGATATTTACGCGCTCACCGGAGCGACGATTTCGTCTCGAGCGGTTACCAACGGCGTAAAGGACACTGTAAGGAAATTCGTGTACAGGATTGAAATCCTCAGCGACGCTGTCAAACAGCAAAACATCCAGGTCGCTTTTTAGCGGAGGGCTGACGTGAATAGGAATCTACAACTTGTTTGGAACGGGTTCATTCCCGAAAATCCGATATTTCGGCTTGCGCTGAGCTTGTGCCCGGCCGTGGCGGTGACCACTAGTGTCAAGAACGGCCTTATGCTTGGTATTGCAGTTCTGTTTGTTCAGGTCATGTCGAGTTGCACAGCATCTTTGTTTAAATCGGTCATACATCCGAGGATAAGAATCCCCGCGTACGTGATCATTATTGCCACCTGGGTCAGCGTCATAGACATGATTCTGCCTGTCGTCAGTCCTGCGGTCTATAACGAGATTAAGCTTTTCATAGCTCTAATAGTTGTCTTCGCAATAATAATTTCTCGGATGGAGCTGTTTGCGTCCAAGGAGCCTATTCTCCCGACGTTTTTTGACGGAGTGGGCATGGGCATTGGATTCTTGTTCGGTCTTTGCCTCACTGCCGCCATCAGAGAACTTTTTGGCTCAGGGCAACTCTTTGGGTTTGATGTGCTCGGGTTCAAGCCGCTTCTCATAATGATTTTGCCGGCCGGTGGCTTTTTCGTGATCGGCTTCATAATGGCCACTTTTAACTGGATCGAATACATGCGCACAGGCAAGCTCCCCAGAGCCGCAGGAGGCCACTAATATGAAAACGAGCAAATTCCTGATCACGGCGAGTTTGTCTTTAATAATGTTGTTGTTAGCTCTCGCTCCGGTTATGGCTGAGAGCGTAGGACACGGGTCGTTTGACAAGGACAAAGCGATAACGATTTCATTCGGGATTCCTGTGGATGAAGCATGGGCAAAGGACCCTTCAAATTTCGATGTGTACGAAAAACCGGACCCGGATATCAAGCTTGCAGTAGATTCTGTTGAACTTGATCCGAGGCGGATTAAAGCAACTCTTCAATTCAAAGAGCCCTTAAATCTTGCCGCAGAATATATGGTGGATGCGAAGAATATCGCTTCGGATGGAAAGATCGTTGGAACAAGACAGTTTTCCGTTAAGAAGAGCGAAACTCAGGTCCTTTTCGGATTGCTGCTCGGGGCAATGCTAATAAGCAACTTTGTTTTCACAAAATACCTTGGGCTTTGCATCTTTTTCGGAGTGTCACAAAAGAAAGACACAGCGATAGGCATGGGAATAACTTTTACTACGGTCATGGTTCTGAGCGCGATAATGTGCTGGGCCCTGTACACGTTTGTATTGCAGCCGTTCAATCTGAGTTTTCTCAGGATCATAGTGTTTATCGGAACAGTGGCCATTTTCGTCCAAGCGGTGGACACTATGTTAAGAAAAGTTAATCCCTATCTTTTCAAGAGACTCGGCGTGTACCTTGTCTTAATAACTACAAATTGTATAATTTTGGCTGTGCCTCTGGAGAATGCGGACGGCAGTCATGGTCCGATTGCCAGCTTTACATATGCATTGGGAGCGGGTGTTGGATTTGCCATAGCCCTGTTCCTCATGGCATGTGTCCGAGAGAAGCTGGAAGTTTCGAGGGTCCCTCCGGTATTTCAGGGATTGCCCATAGCATTCATAGTAGCCGGATTATTTGCCCTTGCGTTCCTCGGCTTTTCCGGCCTCGCAATTTTCTAGAGACGCAGAAGAGGTTTTTGAGGTGTGAAACGATGGATAATCTTTGGACTACAGCTTTGGCGGGCTTAATCGCCTTTGCGGCATTCGGTATCATTTGTGGTCTAGCTTTGGCGTATGCGGCGCAGCGATTCGCCGTCAAGGTTGATCCTAAAATTGAGGCTGTCCGGGCCTGTTTGCCCGGCGCTAATTGAGGCGCGTGCGGATTCGCAGGGTGCGAATCATATGCTGAAGCAGTAGTAACAGATCCGGCTTGTCCTACAGGCAAGTGCGCTCCCGGAAAGGGAGAAGTTGCCGCCAAAGTCGCGGATATAACCGGGAAAGCGGCAGCCGAAGCAAGTGAGGTAATATCTTTCCTTCGCTGTTCCCGCAACGAAGGCGAAGTCAAGAAGAAGCATGAATATGTAGGCTTCGATACGTGTCAGGCTGCCGCCATAGCTTTTGGCGGACCGTACGAGTGCAATTTTGCTTGCATAGGATATGGCGACTGCGCGGTGGCATGTCCCTTCGACGCCATTGCTATGAAGGACAGTATGCCGGTCATCGATCCGGAAAAATGCACAGGCTGCGGAGTCTGCGTGACCACTTGCCCGAAAAGAGTATTACAGCTCTTGCCCAAAGACGCAGAATGCTACGTGCCTTGCAGCACACTGGATACCGGAAAGTCCGTGACCAACGTATGCAAGGCCGGATGTATTCACTGCCTGGCCTGCACCAGAAAGGCCAAAGATGTAGTCAACTTGGTCAACGGCAAGATCGAAGTCGATTACGACAAGTGTGATGAAGAATCCGCCAAAGCCGGGGTCTGGGCGTGCCGGCAATTTATATTCCGTTATACTGATCCGGAAAAACAAGCACGGGCCATAGAAGAGATCAAAGCGGACCAGGCTGCCAAGAAGGCCGCCGCGGCAGCCAAAAAAGAAGCTGAAGCCGCACAGACCGCGGAAGCGTAAATTGGCAGGGAAAGATAAGCATGACCGAACGAGATGCCTTTGTAGGGGCGGTTCGTGAACCGCCCGAAATCAGGGCGCTTCTCGAAGCGCCCCTACACCCGGAACCCGCCAAGCTGTAATTTTGAGACAGTCTCTTCATTGCGCCCAATGAAAGGGCGTGATGAATCACATCACCCCTATCCGAAGCACTCAATTCCCCCCGTGTCGAATGCATCAATTGCGTCAACTGCCAGGTATAGCAATAATTTCCTCAGGCTCGTCGCCTATGTAGTCCAAGCGATAGTCAAATTCCCGTAACAGTGAGACGCACCCCTCCAGCAGCTCGTCTCCATGAGTTGAGACCAATAAAACAGGGCGGCGCTCCGAAATCAATTTGCGACCCCCCTCCAGGGCCATACATTCTGAACCCTCAATGTCAATCTTGATAACTTGCGGGGCCGGGACCTTGGCTTCTTTGTAAAGATAGTCAAGGGTGAGCATTTGCACCGTCATGCTGCCGGTGGGACACACCGCGCCCATTGCTCTGGTCAGGCACGGGTCAAAGCAGACCAATTGGGTCTGATCACCAATGGCGGCCTCAATTACTGTAACATTCTTTCTTTGATTCCATTCAATGTGTTTGTTCAAGTACTTGACATTTTCCGGATTTGGCTCAAAAGCCACCACCCGGCCTTCATCACCCACCAAATGTGAAGCAAGAAGCGTAAAAAAGCCGACGTGGGCGCCCAGATCGAAGAATACGGAACCCTCTTTTAGGACTTCCATTAATTTGTGTTGCCTACTCAATTTGTAGCTGCCCAACCAGTATGCCGGACTGCCCGACCCGAAAGCCCAACGATAGCCACGCAGGGGTCCTTGCAGAACCCGGACCTGCAGGCCTGGAGGAATGCCGGATATAATCGCCTTGATTCCCGATCCAATAAGCGAGTCGGGAGAAACCAATGAGAAATTGATCATTAGACCCTCAGAATCCAAAACATTTAATTACATTAGGCGAAGACTACAAAAAGAGTCAAGAACAGAAAACTGAAGGCGCGAAAACCATGAATCTTTTCATTCAAAGCAAGCATCACTATTTGTAGTACTAAGTTGCACGGATACCTACCGAAACGAATTCGGCAAATTTCCTTAGTCTTGGAGGCGTACATGAAAACTGCGCTGTTGCTTTTGATGATAACAAGCCTGCTCACGTCCAGTGCTGTTGCTGCTCTTCACACGTCTGCGGTGGATTACAAGCAGGGGGATGCTGCGCTTGAAGGATATGCGGCATACAAAGAAGGTATGAGTGGAAAAGCGCCCGGAATTCTGGTCGTACATGACTGGATGGGGCTCAATGATCACTACAAAAAGATAACTGAGAAACTGGCGGACCTCGGTTACATTGCATTTGCCGTGGACATCTACGGGAAGGGCGTGCGCCCGAAAGATTCTCAACAGGCCGCGACCGAGGCCGGGAAGTACAAGTCAGACCGCGGGCTTATGCGACAACGAGTCCTGGCGGGGCTGGAGGAATTGAAAAAGAACAAGACCGTTGATCCCAACCGGATCGCCGTCATCGGCTACTGTTTCGGAGGAACGGTCGCCTTGGAGTTGGCCCGAAGTGGCGCCCCCATAGCGGGCGTCGTGAGTTTTCATGGAGGCTTGGATTCACCAAAACCGGACGATGGGAAGAATATCAAAGCCAAGGCGCTCATATTACACGGAGCGGATGACCCTCTTGTTCCTCCCGATCAAGTAGCCGCTTTTCAGGACGAAATGAGGAAGGGCGGAGTGGATTGGCAGATGATCTATTACGGGGACGCTGTCCATGCCTTCACCACCACCGCTGCCGGCTCGGATAAGTCCAAGGGTGTTGCGTACAACGAAAAGGCTGACAAACGGTCGTGGGAAGCGATGAAGTCTTTCTTCAAAGAGCTTTTTGGCGGTTAACAGAGCAAAATCATGGAACACAAAAAACCCCAAGCACTCGATTGCCTGGGGTTTTATCGCATATTGCCCTGTAACTAGCTGGATAATCAGATCATGAAGAATACTTTCTGGAGAACTTTAGGCGTATAACCTTCCACATCCAGGTACAGGGTTATTCCGCCGTTGAAGAACGGCCATCCAGCGCCCATTATCATCGCCGTATCAATATCCCGCGGGTCAGCGACGACCTTTTCTTTCAAGGTGTGGTCGATTTCGACAGTCAAGTTTGTAAGCAGTCTATCTACGATTTCTTGCTGGACAAACTCCTTGTCGCCCTTGTCTTTCCAGATTGCCTCAACTTTGGGGTCCAGCTTTTTTGTCGGGCCCGCCCCCTGGTAGACGTGAGTCATGTTTTGCCCTACGGCTTGCCGGAATTTTTCGCTTATTGGAAATCGCTCAGGCCATGCCTTATGACATGTCTCCAAGACATGAAATGCGACGGCAGGCCCGACGAGACCCAGTAATTCGAATGGAGCCATCGGCACACCCAACGACAGAACCGCATCATCTATCTGCTGGAAGCTAGCGCCTTCATCTACCATTTGCATACAGTCCGCCATTTGTTTTGTGAGCAGTCTGTTGACGAGGAATGCCGGCGAGTCCTTGACCAGTATAGGGGTCTTCCTGATTTTTTTGGCTATCGCAAAAGCGGTGGAAAGGGTGGTGTCATCGGTTTTCTCTCCCTTGATTATTTCCAGGAGAGGCAGGACCGCGACCGGATTGAAAAAGTGGAATCCGACGACCCGTTCGGAATTCTTCAGTTTAGAAGCCATTTCCGATATGGAGAGACTTGACGTGTTTGTGGCCAGAATGCATGTAGGCGCCACCACGGCTTCTGCCTGTGCGAATACCTCCTGCTTAACCCCCATGTTTTCAAAGACAGCTTCAATGATGAAATCGCAGTCCGCAAAATCGTTCCACTCAAGGGTCCCGATGAGCAACCGGTATAGATAATCTCCCTTGGGCTTGGTCATTTTGCCTTTGCCTACGAGCCCTGCTATTTCACCTTTCACATATCCCATTCCCTTATCCAGGAATTCCTGCTTGATGTCTTTCATCACCACCGGCACACCATATCGTCGGAGGAACAGAAGCGCCAATTGAGACGCCATGAGACCCGCGCCGATGATTCCGATCTTGTTCACAGGGCGGGGCTTCACATCCTTGGGAGCTCCAGGCGTTTGTTTGGCTCGACGCTGAATCAGGTCAAAACTATAAACACCGGCCTTGCACTGGCGGCTTTTGATAAGATCGCCCAAGGCTTTGCTCTCGTCAGCGAAACAGTCATCCAGGCTCTTGTTAGGATCGCACGCGCCCTGGATGAGTGAAATCGCGCGATAAGGAGCTGGAGCGGCTCCATGAACTCTCATGTCTACAAAGTTCTTCGCGGCGTCGATCGAGGCTTTCAGTTTAGAGATGTCGGGGGCCTGGCGCTCTATTTTGACCGACCCGTCTATTATGCCTTCCAGAAGAGCGAGCGATTCGTCAAAAAATTCGACAGCGTCAAACAGCCTGTCCGCCAGCCCCATGTTGAAGGCTTTTGTGCCATCCAGCATACGGTTTTGATTCAATGGATTGTAAACGATCAGTTCGAGGGCCTTATCGGGGCCTATAAGCCGGGGAGTTAGCGTGCATCCACCCCAGCCTGGAACCAGTCCCAAGAAGCACTCGGGGAAGGCAATGGCCGGGACCGCCTTTGAGACGGTCCGATAATCGCAATAAAGCCCGATCTCAAGACCACCGCCGAGAGCCGCGCCGTTGTATGCGGCAAGCGTGGGAATCTTTAGATCCATGATTCGCTTCATTGCAGCATGGCCTTCTTCGCCGATTCTGCGGCCTTGCTCGAAAGTATTTATAAATGGGACCTGCATCAGGTCGGCTCCCGCGGCAAATATATAGTGCTTGCCGCAAAGCATCATGCCCACGAGTTCCTTGTCCGCGGCGATCTTGTCCATGGCCGCGTGCAGAGATTCTAGCGCCCGTTCACCGAACGTATTGGGTTTCTTGTAGTCTTCGCCGTTATCCATAGTGACCATCGCGATTTTTCCCACGCGAGAGTCGTAATAACTTATGTGGAACAGAGTTGGTGCTTCAGCCATGTTCATTCCTTCCTTAATCCCCCCTTTGCTAAAGGGGGGTATGGGGGGATTTGGCGTAACGCAATAAAAATCCCCCTGAATCCCCCTTTAGAAAAGGGGGACTTCGGCGGGTAAACTACTTGTGCTTCTTCTTCTCTTTATCCTTTTCTTTGCTTTTCTCTTCTTTGGGCTCCTCTTTGTCCTCTTGCTCCTTCTTGTCGTTGCGTTGAAGATTCTTCCAGATTGCCGCGGCCCCCTGGCCGAGTCCAACGCACAGGGTGGTCAATCCGTACTTTGCTTCGGGGTGTTCCGCAAAACCGTGCATCAGATGCAACGCCAATCTACAACCTGAGGACGCAAGCGGATGACCGAATGCAATGGCGCCGCCGTAGATATTCATCCGTGGCTCATCCGGGAACTTGAGGCCGAACTCGTTCATGAACGCTATAGCCTGAACAGCAAAAGCTTCATTAAGCTCAATGAGTCCGATGTCTTCCATCGAGAGCTCTGCGACTTTGAGGGCTTTGTGTGTGGCGGGAATAGGTCCAATTCCCATTATCTCCGGCTTAACGCCGGCATAGGCAAACGCCTTGAGTTCCATTTTCGGTGCGATGCCGAGTTCCTCAGCCGTATCCTTCGCCATGAGCAAGCAACCTGCGGCCCCATCGTTCAAGCCTGAAGAATTGCCCGCTGTGACATTTCCCATTACCCGGAACGGCGTGCGTAACTTCGCTAGTCCGTCCATAGTGGTCTCCGGTCGAGGCTGCTCGTCTTTGTCAGCCACTGCCCATCCCTCTTTTGTGTAAACCGTCATCGGAACTATCATTTCTCCGATCTTTCCCGACTTGATGGCTCGATCCGCTTTGGATTGACACAGCAGCGAATATTCGTCGGTCATTTCTTTCGTGATTTCCGGGAACATGTCATGCAGGTTTTCAGCCGTAGCCCCCATGGACATGGCGCTTTGGTCAACCAGCTTATCCGTGAGGAAACGAGGGTTAGGTTCTGCTGTGGACCCCATAGGATGGTGACCCATATGCTCGACCCCGCCGGCTATGGCCACGTCACATGCCCCGAGCGCTATCTCGGCGGCGGCTGTCGTCATGGCGCTCAGACCTCCGGCGCACATACGGTCTATTGAGAACCCTGGCACTGTGTCCGGCAGTCCGGCCAGAATTACTGATAAGCGGCCTAGGGTGGTCCCCTGGTCTTTCTCCTGGCAGAAAGCCCCCCAGGCGTTCTCGCCTATCATTTCCGGCTTGACCTTGGGATTGCGCCGCATAAGCTCGCGAATCACCTTGACCACCATGTCGTCCGCCCTTGTATTCCAAAAAATTCCTTTTTCACCCGCCCTTCCGAAGGCGGTCCTTATTGCGTCCACCAAAACTACTTTCCTGGCTTTCATATTGGAAACTCCGATCAGGATTAGAATAAAGCAAATGATTCTTCCGGGAGATCGATGGCTGACCGCTCACCGCTCATGATCGCCCGCGCCTTTCCCTGAGCCAACGAGAGAACTGTATTGGCAAAAAATTGCGCCGAAGCGACCTTCCCTCTATAAAAAGCAGCGCTCCTATTGGTTTTGAGCAACTCGGCTTTCTGCTCAGGAGTATCAGCCTTGGCGTCGTTGTAAAGCTCCTCGAGGCGACGATCAGCTATTACCGCTTGCCACAACAGCATGAAGCCTATAGCTACGTCCCCAAACAGCTCGAGATAGGGGCTAGCATAGAGAATTGGTGTCATGAAATCCTCGGTGATGCTCTTCAAACCAAAATAGCGCGTAACTTCAATAAGTTGGTTTCGAGCTGCTTCAAAAACATCCACTATATCTTTTAGGCGATAGTTCTTCTTGGCCCCTTTAAGGAGATTGTCGGTTTCCGTAACTATGTTCTTGAAGAGTAACCCCTGTTTGTACCCCAACTTCCGCCCGACAAGGTCCAGAGCCTGGATCCCATTGGTGCCCTCGTAGATTGATGTTATTTTGCAGTCACGCATAAACTGTTCTACAGGGTATTCACGGATGTATCCGTACCCGCCGTGAACTTGTATCGCCTGCTCTGTTACTCTGAAACCCATATCAGTGGACCATGACTTGCAAATCGGTATGAGAATGTCCAAGAACCCTTCATACTTGCTCCGTTCCTCTTCGGTTGCGGCTACTTTAACTCGATCCTCACAGTAGCCCGCGTAGTAGAGCAGAGCGCGCATACCTTCGGTCACGCTTTTCATCCACATCAACATACGGCGAATATCCGGATGCTGGATGATCGCGACTCTGGGAGCCGAGGGATCTCGCATGTAGATGATTTCCGGGCCCTGAAGACGTTCTTTGGCATATCGCAGCGCATACATGTATGCCGCGCTGGCTTGAGCAAGACCCTGCACTCCCACGGTCAAACGGGCCTCATTCATCATGTTGAACATGATCCGCATGCCTTGATTTTCGTTACCCAACAGGTAGCCGATACAATTTCCTTTCTCGCCGAAATTGAGCGCGCACGTGGCGGAGGCGTGAATGCCCATTTTCTTTTCGATAGCGGCAGTGACAACGTCGTTATCCACTAGGGCGCCGTTTTCAATTCTCTTCTTGGGAACTATAAAAATGCTTATACCTCCGGTGCCGGGGGGGGCTCCTTCCACTCTGGCAAGTAGCGCATGGACTATGTTTTCGGTTAGATCATGGTCACCGGAAGAGATGAAGATCTTGTTACCGGTTATCGAATACGTGCCGTCAGGGTTTCGGGTAGCTTTGGTGCGCAACGCTCCTACGTCGCTACCGGCTTGAGGTTCCGTAAGACACATCGTCCCGGCCCATTCGCCCGTGTACATTCTGTTCATGTACGTTTCTTGCTGTTCTTGAGTGCCGTACTTCTCTATCAGCCGAGCAGCGCCAACGGTGAGACCGGGATACATCATCAAAGCCTGATTCGCAGCCACGAACAACTCTGATGTCGCTATATAGAGAACATTCGGGAAACCTTGTCCACCCTTGTCCTGCTCTATAGATAGGGCAACCCAACCGCCCTCGCAAAAAAGCTGATAGGGGTTTTGGAATGATTCCGGAACTCTGACCTGACCCTGCTCCAGGACAACACCCTTGGCGTCGCCGTCGGCATTGGTTGGCGCTATCTCCTTTTCGGCCAGCTTTTGGGCCGCCTCAAGAGCCATGTCAAACATCTCCCGAGAGAATTCGGCATAGCGATCGAATTGGCAGAGTTCATCAATCTTGAACTGCTCATAAAGAATGAATTTCACATCCCGCTCATCAACGAGAAGATTGGCCATATTTCATATCCTCCTTGGCTGTTGCCACGAGCCCTGCCCGATGTATTTGGAACAATCGAATGGAACGAGACGTCTCATACGAGATTCGAATTCCATTTGCCGCGAATTTGATTCGAGTACGGGTTGCAAAAAATAGCCGGTTTCTAAAATCATTTAACACTGTCTAACACAAACTCTCAAGAAAAAAATTTCCTTACTGAATCAGTAGAGTTTATGTTGGACGCCCTTCGTATTACCCATTAAAACGATCGTCCAATGCGGGTTCTTGACTGGTGTATAGTAGGTGAGCACATACATATAAAACATGAATTGCGCAAAATCCGCCTGAGCGCGACGATTTGATCCAGGAAAGCGAGGAGGCGAAAGATGTGGGAAGAGCAAAATAAAAAGGCTGTGGAGCTGTTTCGGAGCGGGCGGCGCACAGAGGCAATGGCGATGGCGGAGGAAGCGCTCAAAGCAGCTGAAGAATCCTTCGGACCTGACGATGCAAGGGTGGCCACGTCGCTAAACAATCTGGCCGAGATGTATAGAGCGCAGGTCAAGCACGCCCAGGCTGAGCCGCTCTGGAAGCGATCCCTGGAAATCCGCAAGAAAGCGCTAGGGCCGGACCATCCCGACGTCTCCACCGTGATGAATAATCTCGCCGGGGCCTATTTCGAACTGGGCGATTTCGCTAAGGCTGAGCACATGTTGACCGGAGCCTTGAGGATATTGGAGCGATCCCTGGGACCGGCCCATCCTGACGTAGCCACCACATTAGGCAATCTTGCGGCGGTTTACAGGGCTCAAGGGAAATTTCCGGGCGCTCGAGCGCTCTATGACAAAATCCTCGCCATAAAAGAGCAGACCCTCGGGCCGAATCATCGTGAAGTGGGCGTGTGCCTTAACAACATTGCGGGACTACTGGAATCGCAATCTCGATACGCGGAAGCTGAAAAGTATTATCACCGCGCTCTGGAAGTCGCGGAAAAGGCATTCGGCTCCGACCATCCTAATATAGCCACGTCACTTACCAATCTGGCGGGTACTCTTATTTCACAGGAAAAATACGCGGAGGCTGAACCTTTGGTCGATCGCGCCATAGCGATTTGGGAGAAAGCGCCCGGTCTGGATCATCCTGCCATAGCCCCCGCCTTGGGGGGAATAGCGGAATTCTATGACCTCGTCGGAAAACCCGCAGAAGCGGAAAGATTGCGTGCCCTGGCAAGAAAGACCCCCCTGCATTAGCAGCGGGGGAAGAAGAGGATAGTGAAAAGAAGAAGGAATGCGGGGAGAAACTTTTTTGGAAAAAAGTTTCTCCCCGCTCCCCTCTTCAAAAAATGTTATATGTGAACTTTATCAGCCTAGGTGAGCGGAGTCGCGCATCTGAACGGTAATGGCTCGGTGGTTACCTTTTCGAAGAGGGACTGCCTCGGGCGGAAATTTCTTCGCGCAAGCGCATCCCTAACCCCCGCGCAGAGATCTCCTATAATATAGTCCTCAACGGTCGTGTGCGGGTAAGCGATCATGTCGTCGGCTCACGGCCCACTCCGCAACCATTTGGGAGTTTTCGGAAAGGGGGTCCAGGTCCACTGGGCGTGGGGCCAACAATGCGCCTCAATGTCTCTTGCCTGCGATTAACTTAATGCCTGCACAAAAGCGTTGCTCGCCGTGCGCGGAGCACCTTTTGCAAAAGGGTTTTTCCCCTGGCGGTCCGCTTTCTGAAAGTCATTTCTCCCTTGCATGAGCGGAGCTAACTGGATGAGCCGTTCCATAAGAACCATCTTCTCACGGTTCGATCTTTGTGCCCAGCACCTTTAAGAATTGTGCCAGCCAATCCGGATGCGCAGGCCATGCAGGAGCCGTGACCAGATTTCCGTCCACATGAGCTTTGTCTATAGCAATGTCCATCCATTTTCCGCCCGCGCTTTTCACATCGGGACCGACAGCAGGGTAGGCGGTGCAAGCCTTGCCACCAATCACCCCGGCGGCGGCCAACACCTGCGCGCCGTGACAGACTGCTGCGATAGGCTTGTTGGCATTCGCAAAATGCTGTACGGCCTTAATGACAGCCGGATTCAGCCGAATGTACTCGGGCGCGCGGCCGCCGGGGATGACAAGAGCATCGTAATCCTCGGCTTTGATTTCCGCAAAGGTTGCGTTCAGGGTGAAGTTGTGCCCACGTTTTTCGCTGTAGGTTTGGTCACCTTCGAAATCGTGAATCGCTGTCCGGACAATGTCGCCGGCCTTTTTGTCAGGGCATACGGCATCCACTGTGTGACCCACCATGAGCAGCGCCTGAAACGGAACCATAACTTCATAGTCCTCCACATAGTCACCCACTAGCATCAAAATCTTCTTGGCGGCCATTTTCCCCCTCCTCTTCTTCTTGAGGTCTGTTGATGGTTAAACTCCGGAATTCTACGCTCTCTTCAGAGTATAAGCTTTTCAGCCAGTTTCTTCCAGACTAAGCCTTGGCGTCTTTTCGTTTGAAATGGCCTGAGCGTCCGCCGCTCTTTTCCATCAGCCGAATTTCCGAGAGAACCATGCCTCGATCCACGGCCTTGCACATGTCATAGATCGTAAGGGCCGCGCACGCGACCGCAGTCAAAGCCTCCATCTCAACTCCTGTTCGGGCTGTCACCTTGACCTTGGCCTCAATTTCTATTACGCATCTACCTCGATCCGGGAAGAAGTCCACTGAAACTGAACTCAAGGGCAGGGGATGCGCAAGTGGTATCAGTTCCGAAGTCTTCTTCGCCGCCATTATCCCAGCGATGCGAGCTACACCCAGTACGTCTCCCTTTTTGGCGCGGTTATCAAGAATCAGGCTCAGAGTTTCCGGCTGCATCCGGACCTCTCCTCGGGCCACCGCCTCCCGGGTCGTTACATCTTTCTCGCCCACATTGACCATGTGAGCCTGCCCCTTCTCATCAAAATGCGTCAAGTCACTCATTTTGTAGTCCTTTTGGAGGGAGAGGATTTCCGGGGAACCCTTTTTTGTGTAAAAAAGAGTTCCCCGGACCCTTCCCAAAAAACTCTAAACTATTTTTCATTGGATGTGTACGAAGATTACGGCTTCATTTGCATCCATTTAAGGCCACGGAGCTACCGAACGAATCTGCAACTCAGCCTTTTGCTGCTGAGGAACGATGTTCGTATGCGTTCAACAAACATTCTGCGCACCTTCGTCTTACCGCAGCCATATGAGAGTTTTCTGAAAAGGGGTTCTAGGAGAAAAATTCTTTTGCAAAAGAGTTTTTCCTCTAGGAATTCTTCTTTTCTTTCTCTTTGCCCAGCCTCAGGGATAGGGCGGCGGCGTGGGCCGCGAAGCCCTCATAGCGGGCGAGAACCAGAGTCTTCGGGGCCAGTTTGCGGAACGCTTCTTCAGTGACGTGCGCGAATGACATGCGTCTCGTGAAATCCCGGACGGAAAGAGCAGATGCGGTCCTTGCGAACCCCGACGTGGGCAGGATCGCATTCGGCCCGATGGAATAGTTCGCGAGCGTACCGGGAGTGAACGGCCCGAGGAGCGCTTCGCCCGCGTATTTGATCTTTTCAAGAATTGCTTTGGGATTTCTGGTGAGTACCTGGAGATGCTCCGGAGCGAAGCGATTTATGAACTCTATAGCGTCATCGGAGTCTCTTGCCAGCACCACTCCACCGTTAGCGCCAAGAACGGTTTCGCAGAAAGATTTCCGCTCGCTGGGTAGTTTCGAAACCAAATCCGGTATCAGTTCCAGAGCTTTTCTTGCCAAAGTCTCGTCCGTGGTCACTAGGTACGCGGCCGAATCCGGCCCATGCTCCGCTTCAATCAGGAGGTCAGTGACGGCCGTTAATGGATCTGTGAAGCCATCCGCAAAGATTATAGCTTCGCTGGGTCCCGCCGGGAGGCCGGTATCTATCTCTGTGGACAGGATTTGCTTGACTGCAAGCACGTATCCGGAGCCGGGCCCGACAATCTTGTCCACCCGCTGGATCGTTTGAGTACCGTAGGCCAAGGCCGCAATAGCCTGGACCCCGCCAACGGCATAAACCTCGTCCAATCCTATTATGCGAGCCGCGGCAATGGTGGCCATATCAGCTTTGCCGGTTGCATCAGGAGGGGTTGTTACAACTATCCGGTCTACTCCCGCGACCTTGGCAGGAACCCCGGCCATCATCATCATGGAAGGGAATGATCCCTTCCCACGAGGCACATACAACCCGACCGAGTCTATGGGAACGACCTTTTCCCCCGCGATCATGCCAGGGCTGATCTCCATTTCCCATTGGGCCGGCTCCAACTGGCGTTCGTGGAATTTTCGTATATTTGCTATGGATGTCTCTATGGCGTCTCGAAGGTCTTCCGGTAGGCCGTTGACAGCCCGGTCCATCTCTTCGAGGGGGACACGAAATTGTGAGGGGTCCATGTCAGGGCCATCAAATTTTCGCGTGAATTCCCGCACCGCATCATCCCCGCGTGCCTGCACCGCTTCAATGATGGGAACCACCTGGGGGATGAGGTCTTTGAGATTGACTCCGCGTCCGGTGCACAGTTGGCGACGCTGCTCAACGCTCATTTCCGCGAGTTGAAAGAAATTGACCTTCATAAATCACCCTTATTCGTCGGTGACGGTTGACAAACTCGGAGCTAATCCTGACATGGAAAAATGAAGCGGTCAATGAGAGACAAGCAAGTTGGCGTCCTTTATATCTGGACATCTACCGGACGATTGCCGTCAAATGTACAGAAGCTCCCTTTGGGCTTGATTAACTGCTCCGGTTCTGTATGATGAAAAATGGTCGGCAAAGAGGAACGCGGAGAGTGTCATTGCGAGGAGTGAAGCGACGAAGCAATCCCCGAAGTGAGGAGATTGCTTCGCTAAGCTCGCAATGACACTGTGCACTCTCGGAGCCTGCCCCGGACCCCGATCCGGGAATCTCAGAAGGAATAGACTGAACAATTCAAGCAGTCATCAATTGAGTTCAATTGAGAAGTAGCCAAGTTGTCATGGGAATTGGGGTGCAATAGGTTCAAGATCGGCATTCCGAAATGAAGATTACTGAGTATTTCAAACACGTGCGAAAAAAGCCTGACCGCGCTAGAATACGGGATGAGTGGGTAACCCATGTAATCCAGTTTCCCGAAAGAACCGAACCCCAATCTGACGGGCGGATACGGAAATGGGCCTGGATAGAAGAGGAAGGCAAATACCTTCGAGTCATACTGCTGGAAGACGGAGAAACAGTCCATAATGCTTTCTTCGACAGGTCGTTCCGGGAGGGCAGACGATGAGAGTCAAGTACTTTGCGGATACTGACACGGCACTGGTGGAGTTTACCGATAATGAAGTGGTCGAGACGAAAGAGATCAGTGAGAACATATACGTGGATCTGGACGGCGCAGGGAACCTTGTGAGCATGACCATCGAGCATGCGCGAATCAACGCTCGACTGCCGGAAATCTCGTATCAGGAAATCGAAGAAAGAACATAGGATAGCTGGTTAATGCACTCAATGAGCGCAACGATATAAGGATTAAGATGGACAAACACAACAAAGCTGAGACAGATTTCTTCATTGTGGCTTTGAAAGAAGAAGCCCGAAACGCGCTGTGGCAGGTGGGGTCCGGTACGGACTCGGATACACTGATCAAAAGCGTAATTGAAGAGATAGAAGCGCTCGCTCCGAAGCCCGATGGACAAGAAGATAGATCCGACGAAGAAATCAAGAAACAGGTAGCGGAATGCCTATTGAAGGCGGCCTATGCCACAAGGCCGTATTGCATACGTTGCGGAACATGTTGCGCCAAGGGCAGTCCGACCCTGACTGCGGGCGATCTCGAACTGTTCACTCGCGACATAGTTAAGCCTTTTGATGTGCTTACTATCAGAAAGGGTGAATTGGCCCGACCCGCGGGTCGTGAAGAATTGGAGCGCACGGAACAAGAGCTTATTAAGGTTAGGGAAACTCCGGGAAATAATACGTGCGTTTTTTTCAAACCCGGCGACAAAGAATGCTCGATCTACGAATCGAGGCCGCTCCAGTGCCGTCGTCAGGAATGCTGGAATTCCCTCGATCCGGACGAGATAGGCGGTCAGGAAATGCTGGCCAGGGAAAAGCTCCTGCGAGGGACCGGGCCTTTGTGGGAAATCATTCAACGTCACGAAGAGCGATGCTCGTATGATCGGTTGGCTAGAGTTATGGCAAAACTCGAGGCTACAAAAGGCCAAACTGTCGAAGAGTTGCTCGAATTACTCCGTTTTGACCTGCATGTGCGACATTTCATCATTGAGAAGTTCAATCTGGCCAGTGAGGCACTGGATTTCTTCCTGGGCCGGCCGCTCAGTCAGGCTGTGGAACCGTACGGACTGAGCGTGATCGAGCAGCCTGATGGGAGCTTCCTTCTGACAAGTACTGATGAAATTGAGAACACCTCTGGCGCTGTGAATAAGGAAGGATAGCCATGTCAACGCATACCTCCGCCGAGGAATGCCCTTCGAACGTCAGGATTATTTACGAGCGCAGGTGACTTATTATCCGGAATGATTTTCCTCGCTTCGAGGACGTGGGCGGGTTTTGTGGGAATGAACTTGATAGCCGCCTCGCCCGAGGTGGGGTTTGTTGGCGCTTCTAATCGAAATGGGCAGTGGGCTTAGAACCGGCGGAAATGTCTTACACTGAACTCAGGAACCAGTGTGTTGTTCGCTCATGACAAGAATACTGCGCCGAGGTCCTTCATATGCCTTTCCCCGTAACGCGCTCGTCATGCATAAGCCTTTCTTGAATTCCTTTTCCGATCTGGTAAGAAATTTCGAATTCGGACCAGAATGATTTTTCCTTTTCTTTCCAATTTGGGCCGAACTTTTCATCGAAATATTGACCTAATCGCTCGAACAATAGTTTACACGTCGGTTCGCCCTGTTCGTGAGCCCTGAAGATCGCTGCCAACTCCTCATCGAGGTCGGCAAGCGTTTCCTTAGGAAGATAGGCAATTGCGCCTTTTCGAATACATTCCATCAGAGTATCGGGGTCGATAGCGTGCGCGGTAAGCATAACTGTAGGAAAATTCCGGTTGACACGAGAAAACAGTCCCCCTATACTCCGAGCCGTCAAGAGCAAGTTCTTATCAATTCAATCAGAAAAATGGCGTAAAAGAAGTCCCACCTGAAGGGAAAGATGATCCTGGCGGTTGACGACGAGGAAAATGTCCCGAACAAGATCGCCGATGCGATCCTTGATCGTCTCGTTCACAATGCGACAGAATCAACCTCACAGGATATTCCATGAGAAAACTGCGTTCGAACTCGACAAAGAACAGAAACTCTGAAGAATAGGAAACTTCAGAGTTGCTGCGCGCCGATGAAACCGGACGATTTTCTCCGGAACGCTCGGAAGCTTTGCCACGGTACGAGTGGACTCTTTTCCCGAAATACGCAGGTTTTGGAAGTGAATACAACTGAATAGCGCATTGAATTCTTTTCATAAGGAGGGCTGGGAAGTGGAAACAAAAAAACTGCTGCAAGGGAAAAGGGTGTTGATCGTTGACGACGAGCCCGACGTTCTTGATATTTTGACTGAGCTTCTGAGCGCCTGTATGATTGATCGCGCACTTACATTCGAGGAAGCAAAAGAGCTTCTTGAAACATCTAGCTACGACCTTGTGGTTCTTGACATTATGGGCGTTAGGGGATTCGAACT